>Ga0075157_10000720_pt1 | contig 24300 bp, 15 predicted proteins | sample JI81BgreenDNA_FD_70967 | JGI IMG/M metagenome (GOLD analysis project Ga0075157, IMG submission 70967) | Wastewater effluent complex algal communities from Wisconsin, to seasonally profile nutrient transformation and Carbon sequestration -... | ecosystem: Engineered > WWTP > Effluent > Algae...
GAGCAACATCGACAGGGCCAGTTCCCAACCCGGAACGCCAAAAGGCAGGCGCACCACCATCACAATGGGGGCCGTGAGCGGAATCATGCTGAACCAAAAGGCCACCGCCGAGGTGGGATTCTGAATCACCATCTGCGCCACAATGATGGCGATGATGATGGGAATGGTGACCGGAAACAGCAGCTGCTGGGTATCGGTTTCATTATCTACCGCCGAGCCAATGGCTGCAAACAGCGAGGCATACAGCAAATAACCGGTGAGGAAATAAAACAGGAACATGCCAATGATGAAAGGCAGATTGATGGTTCCCAAGGCATCGAAAAAGGACTTACCCATGTCTTCAGCCGCTTCGTTGGCCTGGGCTTGCATCTCGGGATCGAGGTTTGCCATACCGCGACTTTGGGCATTGGCTTCTACCATCTCCTGGGCTAAATCGGGCGCCAAAACAGCTTGCGCAACCGTTATGATGCCAAAACTGAGTACAATCCACAGCGTGAACTGCAAGAGTCCCACCATGGCAATACCCAGGATTTTACCGAGCATCATTTCAAAAGGTTTTACCGAAGCCACCATCACTTCCATGATGCGGTTCGATTTTTCTTCCACCACCCCACGCAACACCATGGTGCCGTAAATGAAAATGAAGAGGTACATCACAAAAGCAGCAGCAAAGCCAATGCCCGTAGAGGCATCGGTACTGCTGTTTTCAATGCCGCTTTCGGTCAGTTTGAAGGTTTCCACATTCACCTTGCTGCGCAGCGAATCGATGAAGCCTTGACTCAAACCCGATTGCTCTAGCTTGATGGCTTCAATGCGGCGGCGAATGCCGCCTTCGATGGCGCTTTTGGCGCTCAATCCCAGCGGACTGCTCGAATAATAGGCAAATCCTTCGGGATTATGGAGGTTGAACTGCTCCGGAATGACCAACAAACCGGTGTTTTCGGCCTGCTTTACCGAGTCGCGCCATTGCTCCCCTCCTTCTTTGAGTTCAATGAAGGTAAGTCCTTCGGTACTTTCAAATTGTCCACTGAACAACCCGCTTTGATCGTCTACCCAAATGCGCTGGTTGTCGTCGCCAAACATGGTCAACAACAACGGAATCACAAAAACCAGCGAAATGAGCACGGGGCCCAGCAGTGTAAAAATGATGAACTGCTTGTTTTTCACACGGGTCATGAACTCCCGTTCGAGTATGATACCTACTTTGCTCATGACAATGATGTTTTAACCGTGCGGATGAAAATTTCGTTGAAATTGGGGATTTGCTCCTCCAAGGCGTGGATGCGTACGCTACCAATCACTTCTTGCAGCAATTCGTTGGCACCACCCTGGCTGATTTGGATGCGGGCCTCCTGCCAACCATCTACCTGCTCCTTGCTTTCGAGGAGTTCGAAGGCCGGGCTCAAAGCTGGCAAATTGCCTTCGTAACGCAGCAAGAAAGTGTTGGTGCTGTACTGTCGCTTGATTTCGCGGGTATTGCCTTCGAGCACTACTTTCGACTGGTTGATGAGGGCAATGCGCTCGCACAACTCCTCCACCGATTCCATGCGGTGGGTGGAGAAGATGATGGTAGCTCCTTGTTCGCGCAGGTACAGGATTTCGCGCTTGAGCAGGTCGGCATTGATGGGGTCGAAGCCCGAAAAGGGCTCGTCGAGGATGATGAGCTCGGGTTTGTGCAGGACCGTGCAAACAAACTGCACTTTTTGCTGCATGCCCTTCGACAACTCTTCCACCTTTTTATTCCACCAGCTTTGGATTTCGAACTTTTCGAACCAGTACTTTACTTCCTTGCGTGCATCGACAGCCGATAAGCCGCGTAACCGAGCCAGGTACAGCGCCTGTTCACCGATTTTCATCTTTTTATACAAGCCACGTTCCTCGGGCAAATAACCGATCCGACGGGTGTCGGCGGCTGTGATGGGCTTGCCGTTGAGGAGGATTTGGCCTTCGTCGGGTCCAATGATTTGGTTGATGATGCGGATGAGGGTGGTTTTACCGGCACCGTTGGGACCCAGCAGTCCGAAGATGCTGCCCTTGGGGATGTCGAAACTCACCCCGCTCAAAGCCGTATGCTGTTGGTAACGCTTTACCACGTTTTGCACCGACAAAAATGGAGGGTTTGGGTTCATAGGCTTCAAAATTAAATTCCTTGGTTGAAACAACAAGCTTAATGAACGTTAATAAAATAAGTAGGTACCGTTTGTATTTAAGAAATTAAAGCATTGATTTGCATTATTCTATGTACCCTAAAACCCTGATGTTGTGCGGCCTGCTGGCAGTGCTAGTTGTGGGCTGCCAGGGCGTATCTGAGAACAAGCCGAGCTACACCCAAGCTGATTTTCATCAGTTGCGGGATTTTAGAAGGCCGTTACAAGAACGTCTCAATTCGCTGCCTGACAGCTTGCAGCCTGTTTTGTTGGATTCTTTACGCAGTGCAACATTCAGCCATCCGTTGCATCAATTAGCGGTTTACCGCATTCTCAACCAGCACGCATTTTATCACCAAGATTACGCGAATGCTTTGTTTTACGTCAATCAAGAATTGGAGCTTCTAAACAAAATACAAACGGACGGTAGTTTTCATCCCGATTCTTATTTCCGGCGAGGAGATGTGTTTTTCGATTTGCGCCAATACGACATGGCCTTCAAAGAATACACCAAGGGTTTGGAGCACGGTGGAGCCAACATTGAGAATCAAGTGCAAGCCGATTTTCACCACCGCATTGGGCAATTAAACTACCGAAAAGGTGAATTCGAGAAAGCCATTGCCTATTACAAGCGCTCCTTGACCTTGTTCAACAGCTTTGAAACGGATCGCTTACCAGTCAAATACAGGAGGCAGGAACTTTGTGGCAACATCGCCCTTTCGCACTGGCGGCGCAAAGAGCTTGACCAAAGCATTGCCTGGTATGATTCTGCATTGGTGTATATAAATCGCATTCCGCGACGGAATGCCCGAGAAAGGCAACAGCATCAGGTCGCCTTACAAGTCATTCTAGGTAACCAAGGCATTGCCTTGTATGAAAAGGGGAAGCAAGTGCAGGGCAAAATGCAAATGGAAAGGTCTATGGCCTTTAACAAACTGCCCAAAGGCGATCACGGCCATGCATCTTTTATTGCACATCAATTAGCAAAATATGCCCTTGATGCCAATCAACTCACCTTGGCAAAGGCATATCTCGACACCGCCCGTAGTATCATCGGTTGGCAACCCTATTCACAAGCCAGTTATTTTCAGGAAAAAACTTACATCGATTATTACAGCCGCATTGGTAACATCGATAGCCTGCAAAATCACCTGGCCTTGTTCTTACAAGTGAATGACAGTTTGAAAAGCTATGAGCGCAGTCTGGCTGCCGTCAATACCGACCAATTGATGGCCGGATTGGAAAAAGATTATGCCTTGCGTTCAGAAATGCAAAAAAGCAAAACGCAAGCGCGACAAAATACCATCTTGCTGGCCTTGTTGATCACGCTATTGTCGGGCACAGGCATCATTGCAGTGATGTGGCAACGTGGCCGGCGACGGAACCGCACGTTGGCCCAACTCAATGAGCAAATCAAGGAACAAAACGCCTTGCTCGAACAGGCGCAACGCGAACAACTCGAAACCAACGACCGCCTGGAGCAGCTAAACCGACAGAAGGACAAACTCTTGCGGGTGGTTGCCCACGACCTCCGAAATCCGTTGGCGGCCATTTACGGTTTGAGTGGACTGCTGCTCGAAGACACCAAAAACGGACACGATCGCGAATTTCTGGAGCTGGCCAACCAGGCCTGTCGTGGTGGACTGGATTTGATTGGCGAACTGCTCGACCCGAAACAAGGAGAAAGAAGCAGCCGCGAAACATTTGCCCGCCGCGAACGCGTGAATGCCGAGCACTTTTTGCACGACACATTGCGGCTGGTTAAGCACCGGGCAGACGAGAAGGACGTAGCACTGGTAGCACATTGCGACTGCAAGCAATTGATCTACATCGATTTGGAGCGATTGCGCAGGGCCCTCACCAACCTCATTGTTAACGCCATCAAATTCAGCCCAAGGGGTGGTCGCGTTGAAATCAACTGCCACCTAGTGCAGGACAAGGTAGTATTTGAGGTGCGTGATTTTGGCATTGGCATTCCGGCTGCCCAATTACCCCGTTTGTTTGAGTCGTACACCACTTTCAAACGACCCGGCACCGAGGGCGAAAAAGCCTTTGGCCTGGGTCTGAGCATCACCCGCCAAATTGCCCACGAGCACCAGGGCGACGTGCTGGTAGAAAGTACCGAAGGCGTTGGCTCGTTGTTCAGCCTGGTTGTACCTGCTACCTTGCCCGAAAACAATTAAGCGGCCATCCGCTTGCGCCGCCTGAACCACCACACCAGCACGCTGCCGATGAGCAACAAAGGCCAAATGCGGAGCAAAAACAGCACAAACTGAACCAGTACGTACCAGCCTTCGCGCCATTGATTGAGGGCTTCGCGGGTAAGTCGTTGCCAGGCCGAAAGGCGTTCTTCCAGTCGCAAGGAACATTCGGCATAGCTGATTTGGTCGTCCATCCGGTTCTTTTCTGTTTGCATCCACTCAATTTCACTTCTGATGGTCACCAGCTTTTCTTCGATGGCCAGCACGTCGGCCATGCTTTTTGCCTGTTGCAGCAGTTCGATGTATCGCTGTTCGAGTGCCTGGCGGGTTTTTAAACGTTGCGCATTGTCGACATACTGCTGCTCAATGGAGGTTGCGCTCAGGTGTTTGCCCTGCACTCTCCAGTCGGATTGTGCTTCCAGAGCTTTCACCCAGTTGTCCAACTCCTTCACGGGTATTTGCAGCATGAGTTGGGTGCTTCGGCTATGACCCTCGTTGTAGGATGAATTGCCGGTAACCTTGCCTTTGTGCACAGCAAGTTGCTGTTTTACCCAGCTTTCGGCCTCCTCTAAATTGCTTACCCGCACCTGCAAATCGATGCGTTTGATTTCGTAGGCCGGTACCGGCATGCCGGCATCTGTCGACATTTTGGCAGCAGCATCCAGCATGGGGGGCTGATAGGCGGGAGCTACTTCCGCATTTTGGTTACAAGCCACCAGCCAGGTGGCCAGAAAAAGGAGGCAGTATTTCATCTCAAGGGTTTCGACAAACTTAACCACAAAAACGCTTTTATACGTGGCGTGTTGCGACAAAGGCCGTAATTTAGAACGACGGAATATGCGCGCATGAAAAGTCTGTTTACCTGCATCCTAGCCTGTTTTTGCCTCACGGCTGCGGCACAGCGCCCTGCGGTGGGACTCACCCTGAGCGGTGGCGGCGCCAAGGGTTTGGCCCATGTGGGCATTTTGCAAGCCATAGACAGTGCGGGTTTGAAGATTGATGTGCTTACGGGCACCAGCATGGGTGGTGTAGTGGGCGCATTGTATGCCGTTGGCTGGACCGGAAATCAGATCGACTCGATTGCCCGCGCCATTGACTGGGACGTGATATTTGGCACCAGTCCTTCCATCGACCGCATTCCGGTGGATAAAAAGAAGGCCGTAGAAGAGCAGGCCGTGGAGGCGCGTTTTAAAAACGGCAAAATCCAGATTCCTACAGGTGTGCTTGAATCGCAGGAGTTGTGGCTACTGCTCAACGAAGTGCTTGGTCCGGCCTACCGCATCGACCATTTCGACGACCTGCCCATTCGTTACCGCTGCATAGCAACCGACATCCTCACAGGCGATGCCGTTGTGCACAACAAGGGCAATTTGGTAGTAGCAGTGCGCTCGAGCATGGCCATTCCGTCGGTTTTCACGGCCATTGACCTCGACGGCAAGCGCTTGATTGATGGTGGCGTGGTACGCAACTTTCCCGTGCGCGATGCCAAAGCCATGGGAGCCGATTTGCTCATTGGGGTGAATGTTTCACAAGCCGTGATTCCTCCCGAGCAGCTCAATTCAGCCATCAACATCCTGTACCAAACTGCCTTTTTGGGTTCTTCGGAAGATTTTCAGCAGGAATTGCGCCTGCTCAACCAATTCATCGACATTGATTTGGGAGCCTATTCGGCCGGCAGTTTTGGTAGCAGCGACAGCATCCTGGCCATTGGCAAGGCCGCCGGCGACGCCTATTACCCCTACTTCAAACGGCTGGCCGATTCATTGAATGCCCTTTACCCGAACCGCGAGCAAAAAGCACCGCTCACCTCCGAACAAAGTGTGTTTTTAAGGGGCATTACCATCGAAGGTTTGCACCGCACCACCCGTTCGGCCTTTTTGGAGCGTTCGGGATTGCGTGCCAATGCCCCATACAGCTTTTCCGAAATTTCGGAAGCCGTACGCGAGGTTTACGCCACCCGCATGTACAAATACATCACCTACGACCTCATTCCCAATCAGGCAGGTGGTGCGAGCATTCGTTTTAAGGTGCAGGAGCATCCGGCTTCGGGCATCAGTGCGGGCATTCACTACAATACCTTCTCCAACATTGCGGTCATCCTCAACTACCGGGGCACCAACCTGCTTACCGACAAATCGGAAACGCAGATGCGCGTGGCTTTGGGCGACAACTCCCACATTTTACTCAAGCAAGACCAGTATTTGGGCAAGCGGCTCAACAACAAACTCAGTCTTTCGGTACAATTCGACCGGGTGCAGCTGCCGCGGACCAATAATTTCAACCGCATTCAGCAGTACACCGAAAACATGGCCACCTACCAACTGGCCTATTACCGCTTGTTAGGGCGCAACCGCATGGCCGGCTTGGGCATATCGTATGTCAATGCCTTGTGGCTGCCTCAGATTTCGGGGGTGCGGGGTGCCGAAGGACGAACCATTAATCAACTTGCAAGGGCCTACTACCATTTTCGCAGACACAGCTTACCCACCCTCTCCTTCCCTACCCGCGGTTTTTACAGCGATTACCGAATCAGCTATTCATTCCGTCAGCGCGCCTTCTCCAATGTGGATTTGGCCGATGGCACTGTAGAACGTGCTGACCTGAATGTGGGCGATTACTTTTCGTTTCAATGGCGGTTAGAGAGTTTTATTCCCCTAAACGACGATTGGACCTGGCTGCTCAACAGCTCGGGCGGCCTCCATTTCACCAACCGCGACGCGGTGCTCGACTTTTTCAACATTGGTGGTTTGGTACCTTCGTTCAGGAACCAATTGGCCTTTGCCGGATTCCGCGAATATGAACTGCAAAGCAATGGTTTTGGCATGATACAAGCCGGTTTGCAGCGCAGTTTGGGGGGTAAACTGTTCCTGATTGGCCGGTTCAATGCCGGCCTTGATGGACTGCAGCAACTCAGCACACCGGCCTTCACCGATGCTTTGCGTTTGATGTTGGGCAGCAGCGCGTCGGTTGGCTACCGGAGTCCGTTTGGCCCCATCGACGCCTCCATCAACTACAACCTCACCGACAATGCCTGGGCAGCCCGCCTCAACCTCGGTTGGTGGTTCTGAAGAAGGATTTCGTTTCTTCAGCCCAGCCATATGGAATATATTTGCACCCCATGAAGCAGCACCGCCTGAGTGAATTGACTGAACTCATCTGTGAGCCGGTCAAAAAAATCGTCATCACCACCCACCACAAACCCGACGGAGATGCCATTGGCTCGTCGCTGGGATTGTACAATGCACTCATTCAATTGGGACACGAAGTGCAGGTGATCACCCCCAACGATTACGGTGCTTTTTTGCACTGGATGCCGGGCGACGAAACGGTGATTGAGTTTGAGAGCACACCCGAAAAGGCCCTCCCTTTCATTGAAGCAGCCGATTTGATCTTTTGCCTCGATTTCAACGACCTCAAACGCGTGAATGAGCTGGGCGCACACATCCAAAAATCAAATGCCGGCAAGGTGCTCATCGATCACCACCTCGACCCACCCGGCTTTGAGGATTACACTTACCACGACACCACGGCTTCATCGACCTGCGAATTGGTTTACCGCTTTTTGTACAGCCTCGAATTAGAAGACTTCATCGACGCGCATGTTTCGGCTTGCTTGTATACCGGCATCATGACCGATACGGGCAGTTTTAAATTCCCGGCAACCAGTCCGCAAGTGCATCGCATCGTGGCCGACCTCATGGAAAGAGGCGCTAACCACACCCATATTCACCAGTTGGTGTACGATCAGATGGGAGAAAACGTACTGCGCTTTTTGGGACACTGTTTCAGCCAAAAATTGACCGTTTTGCCTGAATTCAAAACGGCCTATTTTGTGGTAACTGCTGCCGAACTGGAGCAATTCGACCTCAAAACCGGCGATACCGAGGGCCTGGTGAATTATGCCCTCAACCTCACCGGCATTCGCTTTGCCGCGCTCATCATCGATCGTACCAAGCTGGTAAAAATGAGTTTCCGTTCAAAAGGCCAAGTGCCGGCCAACGAATTTGCCCGTACCTGGTTTGAGGGTGGCGGTCACTTCAATGCCGCCGGCGGACAAAGCTCTGATACGCTTGAGGCCACCGAAAAGCGCTTTTTGGCAGCTTTAACAGAATTTGCACCGAAAATTCTTACTGCGGAAAACTGAAAATCCTATTTTGGCAGTCCCTTTCACAAAACCCGCATATGGATATGAGAAATAGCTTATTTGCCTTGCTTTTGTTGCTGGCTGTGGCTTGCAGCAGTGAAAAAGAAGAGGTCCGCCTTACCACCCCCAACGGACTTGAATACCTGATGCACCGTTCGGTTTCAGAAGAAAAAGCGCAAATTGGCGACATTTTGGTGATTGATATGCAGTATGGCACCAAAGATTCGACCTTGTTCGACTCTCGTCTGTTTGGGAAGCCCATTTATTTGCAGGTCACCAATCCGGCCTACAAAGGCAGCATCGAAGAAGGATTGGTTTTGCTGGGTGCAGGCGATTCGGCAACCTTTTTCCTTTCGGCCGACTCGGTGTACAACCGCATTTTCAACCAGCCTTTGCCTCCTGGCATCAAGCCTGGTAGCGAACTCACCTTTCACATTGGCGTTATTGCCATCCGCAACGAAGAGCGTGACCTCGAAAAATACCTGAGCAACCAGGGCATTACCGAACCCGCACGAGGCTCGGGATTGATTTATGTGCGCACTGCAGAGGGCAAAGGCAAACCCGCTGCACCCGGCAAGTCGGTGAAGATGCATTATACCGGCAAGCTGCTCGACGGCACCATTTTCGACAGCAGTCGCGACCGCAATGAGCCTTTCAGCTTTGTGTTGGGTCAGGGCCAGGTAATTGCCGGCTGGGACGAAGGTGTTTCGCTCATGCGCGAAGGCGATCAGGCCAAGTTTATTATCCCCTCCTATCTCGCTTATGGCCCCAAAGGTGCTGGTGGCGGTTTGATTCCTCCCTATAGCACCCTCGTTTTCGAGGTGGAATTGCTCGAGGTAGGGAAATAATATGACTCTTTTCCCCTAGACTACACTTCTGCTGTAAAGCTAACCGCAGAGGCGGAGAGGGGCAATATTGTTGTAATTGCCTAGGTGCGGTATTTAACGATTTCGTAGTCTTGAATGACTTTTCCAGTCAGTGCAAAAAATGGCTGAACACAACCCGCGAGGCAGCGGAGTCGTTTGGTCTGCGCCGCTACGCCGCTTGACCAGAGGCCGCAGAGCCAAAGCCTTTGGCTTTGATTGCATCCATGTGGATGAACAGAATAATCAGTTTGAATTCAGTCGTTCCTTCTCGTGCTCCAAGCGGGGGTGCATGAGTTTGAACCACCAGGGCGGAATCAATGCCGGCAAAATGAGGCTGGCATAACCCCCCGGCAGTTCGGGTGCCTGCTCAAAGCTGCGCAACTGGTGATAGGGTCTGGCGCCGTGCACGTGGTGGTCGGCATGGCGACTCAAATCGTACAGCAGAAACCTGCTCATCCAGGTATCGCACTGCCAGCTGGTGCTGTAAGCCACGCGACTGTTATCAGGCCGCAGGATGCCGTAATGTTCGATGTAATTGGTGTATTCGAGCAGCACATTGGCCAGCCAGGCTTGCGCGAAAAAAGCCAAAGCCACCCAAAATCCGCCTAAGAAATACAGCAGCACGATGGCGAGCAGCTGCAACAGCAGTTGACGCACTACCTCGTTGTGCCAGCCATAAGCTGCTTTACCAGACTTTCGCGCCGCAGTTGCCTCCAGGGCTAACGCTTCACGCAGCTGGCCGCCAATGCTCCGCGCCAAAAAACCGTAGAAATGCTCACCAAAGCGGGCCGTGGCATGGTCGCGCAGGGTGCCCACATAGCGGTGATGCACGCGCAGGTGATCCACAAAAAAGTAAGCATTCATGGCCAAAAACAGCAAGCTTTTACCGGCATTGACCTCCCGTTTGGTTGGTCGGTGAATGAATTCATGGGCCGCCACAATGCCCATGGCGCCGGTGTGAAAGGCGGTAGAAACCACAGCCCAGGCCATGTAACCACCTGCTAAAATGCCTGTATGAACGCCCCAAAGCAAGCTACCAATGGCCAGTGCACAAGCCGGCAACGAAAGCCACAACCACAAATCGGGCAGGGTGGCATCGGCAGCAGGTTCATTGGTTTTGATGCGGGCGGCAACCCATTCGAGTCCACCCAGCAGCGCCACAATAAACGCCACATTCATGGCAGCCCAATAGCCTCCCATCAGGTTACCTGTAACGGTAAGCACGGTGGGAACGAGGCAAAACGCATACGACCATTGCCTTTTCATGCCTAATTTTTATCGGAAATCTACAAAAAATTCAGCCAAGAGCTTGTCGGCCAGCACTTCAGAAATTTTACGGTAGCTCTCCACACTCCAGCCGGCAATGTGCGGACTCAAAATCACCCCTTTGTGTGCCTTCAACCGTTCCATGAGTTCCCGGTTCCAACTGGCGGGCTTTTCGTTTTCGAGCACATCGAGGCAAGCGCCTTTGAGTTTGCCAGCCTCGAGTTTGGCAACCAAATCGGCCAGGACCAGGATTTCGCCCCGGGCAGCGTTGACCACCCATTGCAAGCGCTCGAAAGCACCTAAAAAATCGGCATTCACCATGCCCCTGCTTTCGGAAGTGAGCGGCAAATGCAGGCTCAGGATTTCAGCCTTTTCGAAGAGCTGTTCCAGAGAAGCTTCCTTCACAAAAGCATCGCTGAAACCGGTTTTGAATTTATCGTAAGCCAGCACCTTGCATCCAAAGGCATGCAGCAAACGTGCGGTTGCCTGACCGTTATTGCCGTAGCCGATGAGTCCAACCGTTTTGCCTTGCAATTCCAACCCACGGTGGCCTTCGCGGTCCCAAATACCGGCGCGGACCGATGCATCTGCCTCACGGAGCTTGTTAAATAGCGTGAGCAACATGCCCAGCACATGCTCGGCTACGGCCTGCCTGTTGCCTTCAGGCGCGTTGAACAGCCGAATGCCCAGGCTGTTAGCAACGGCTTCGTCGATGTTGTCCATGCCGGCGCCGGCCCGTGCAATGAACTTGAGCCTGGGTGCAGCGGCCAATAAGTGGGCATCGAGGTACACCTTGGAGCGGACCACCAGCCCGTCGGCTGTGCGTAAGGCCGCGGCAACCGCCTCGGGACTGATTTGCGGTTGGTAATCTATCTCTACATGGGGCAAAAGGGCCAGCCGCTCGGTAAGGGCGGGGTGTACATCATCGACAAAAAGGATGCGAAATGCGTCAGCCGCCATGCAAATGATTGGTTAAGGCAATAAAATCGGCCACACTCAACTGCTCAGCGCGCTTTTGCAATACACCCAGCTCGTCTTTATAATCGTCGGGCAAAACCGGTTTGAGGGCATTGCCCAGCATTTTCCGGCGTTGGTTGAAAGCCGTTTTAACCACCCTGAACAAGGCTGCAGTGTCACAAGAGGGAGCTTTGGGCAAACGCTGGAGGCGTATTACCCCCGACTTCACCTTAGGCGGCGGATTAAACACGCCTTCATTCACGGTAAAAAGGTATTCGGCATGATAAAATGCCTGGGTAAGCACGCTCAAAATGCCATATTCCTTGCCACCCGGACTGGCGCAAATGCGCTGGGCGACTTCGCGTTGGAACATACCGGTCATTTCAGGTATGTGCGAGCGGTGTTCAATGACCTTAAATACAATTTGGGTGCTGATGTTGTAGGGGAAGTTACCCGTTACCGCAATGGGTTCGCGGCTGAGGTAAGCGGGATCTATTTGCAGGAAGTCGCCAATAAAATCGGAGCTATGAAAGCCCTTTTCGGCAATGAGAAAATCAATCGACTCGGTATCAACTTCCGACAAAATGAGCTGGTAAGGCTGCTGCTGCAGGAATTGTGTGAGCATGCCCGTACCCGGACCAACCTCAATCACTGTTTTGTAGTCGCCATAACCGGTGAGGGTGTTGGCGATGCGCTGCGCAGTGCGTTGGTCGGTTAAAAAGTGTTGTCCGAGCTGTTTTTTGGGTCTTACCTTGCCATTCACAGCGCTAAAATAGCGTATTTCAATCAGCTAATGCCTTCTTTACTCCAAAGCAAAAGTGCTGGAGACCACGGCGGTAATTTCCTTTTCAATGGAGCTGGCGTCGTTCATGCCGTAATCGGAGATGACATTGCTGTAGCGCGGGGTAATTTGGAGGACTCCCATGCGGGCTGAGGTGAGTGGGCCCAGCTTTCGTCCGGTTGCTTCGGCAATGCGGCTGGCCCGCTCTTGTGCATCTTTGGCTGCCTCGGCCTGAATTTCGATTTTCAGTTCGGCCAGGCCGGTGTAGTAGTATTCAACCGATTCAATTTGCGAAGAAACGCCGCGCTCAATGAGGCTGCTGAGTGAAGCCGCCAGCTTTTCGATGGCCTTCACATCGGCACTGCTGATTTCGAAGCGCAACTGATACTGAAACGCCCGCAACCCCAACTGCTCGCCGTTGAGCCCGAAATTATAGAGTGGGAAACCGGTTGAAGGAAAAAAACGGACGGAGTCTTTGGCTATCCCCTGTTCTTCAAGGAAAGCTTCTAAAACAGGCCGAGCTTCTTGCAGCTGGCGGTAGGCGTCGAGCTGACGTGGGTTTTCGGCCTGGATGGAAGCCCGCAGCACCCCGAAGTCGGAGGTAAGCACGCGCCGCGCCGAACCGGTTACCTGGATATTCTGTGATGCAGCACTTACCGATTCCCAGGTGTTGGTAAGCAGGAAGGTGGCGGTTAAGCTGCTCAACAACAGTGCAGCGCCTAGAACGATGGCCGATTTGGGTGACATGGCTAAAGAGATGTTATGCGAAGCTACCAACAATTTTCAGCTGTACCAAATGGGTGATGGGCGTCAGCTGACAACGCCTTGGCAAAGGGCGACAAGCAGCGGAAGCAGGTTGTTGGTTATAAAAAAATCGACGTACATAGACATTGTGGCCGGTTGATTGCACAGGTCGCCCCTAACAGGAGCTACACACATGCCGCCACTAACAGAGCTGTACTTTTTCTGATGCGCAACGAGTGGGGTTGCGACCATGTTTGTGAACGATTTGACCGAGGCACCAAACCCAAACGGCCCTGTGGGAGCCGAATGTGTGTAGTATCAACGATGCCCCCACGCCCCATGCGCCCTGTGGGGGCGCTATATGTGACCAAAATGGCTATTGTTGGGTATAAAACCAACAGGCGTTTCGTTCAGTTGGTCGCACAGGTCGTCCCTACAGGCCGCTTTTCTCCTGAGTTAAAAAACGTAGATTGCCCCACCTCATTAACAACAGATATTGGAAACAGATTTTACATAATAATCAAACTTAACAATAAGTTAGTTTATTATTTTAGCTCGCGAAACAATACACAATGCCAGAAAAGAAACCTATCTCAAGCCTTACAACCTTGTCAAAGTACCATGCCCTCAACATAAAAAAGAGCATTTGGCTTTTGCTTTTGTTTCTTGCCATCGATGGCATCCGGTACGCACATGCGCAAAATTTTGTTACCATCGGCAACCCTGCCAGTACGGTCACCAATACAAGAGCTCCTTTCTATTGGCTGGATTATACGTCATACCAGCGCTATTCCTGGTCAAACATCTTGTTGACCGATTCCTTATTGGCCACAGTTAACTTGCCAGATAGTGTTTTGATTGATTCCATTGCCTTTTTTAAATTATCTGCAAACGCGGTCCCATTTCCATTTTTTCTTAGCATGCACATGGGGGCGGCAAACCAGGCACAGCCACCACTCCTCCCATCAAGCTGGATCAATTCAATACAAACGAAAAGAGAGGTTTTGCGCAATACGGCCTTTCAAATTGGTACAGGACAAGGGCCTGTGGTTTTTAGGTTTTCACGTCCATATGCTTACTGGGGCGGTGGTATCGAATTGGCTACCCTGGCAGATTACGGACCATTTCCCGGAAATGCACCGGGTGGATTTACACCGAACTGGGTAGCTGACGCAAATTATCGGGACAATTTCACAAGCTATTCCAGCAACCAAAGCGCCTTTGATTCAACAGCCTTTAGTGTACTACCGAGCCTCTCGCAAAACCGCATGCCCGTTTTGCGCATATTTTTCCGACAAAGGTCACATAGAGACCTAGCCTTGACAACTTTTCGCATGGCTTCTCCTATTGTGCAAGCCAACTCAGCTACCCAGGTGCAGGTTGCCATTACCAATGAAGGGAAGGATACACTTTTTTCCGCGAATCTCAGCTATCAGGTACGTCATGGAGCCCCTGTTAGTCAACAATTTGCTATAAACCTACCACCCGACAGCAGTACGACGGTCACCTTTTCAACACCATTTCAGGTTCCTATGGCACACCAGGAGACGCTTCGTGCGTGGGTGAATAGCTTAAATGGTGGTTTGAGCGATCAACAAACTGGCAATGATAGCTTGCGGCTACTTTTCAACACAACAATACCAAGTGACACGGTACACGTAGGTGCGCAACAAACATTTCCCAACCTACAAGCACTTTTCAACCAATTAATGGCCATTAACAACCCGAAGCAACTCACCATTATTCTTCATGAGAACCAGCAAGGTAACTTCACGCTAAGCAATTATCAATTGCCTAACAATGAGCGATTGGTATTGACCGGGATTCACGACAGTATCCTTCTCCAGACCAATCTGAACGGCACCTTGCTTCTGATTAACAATGTGCGCGGAGTTCAAGTGAATGGTTTGCGTTTAAGACACCTCATTACCACTAGCACGAACAACCTCCTCTTGCGTTTTCAAAATTCAAGTCAGGTACACATCCAAAACAATCAGTTTTTGGGTGGCGCTGGAGTCAATCGCAATCACTTGGTCTTGTTCGAAAATTGTCGGGAAATGGTGGTTCAAAACAATCTGTTCTCATTGGGAAACCAGGGCTTTCATGCAACGGCAACGACACCTAATACGGGAGTTGGGCGGTTTAGCCTGATGGCAAACCGCTTTGAAAACCAATTAGGAACGGGCATTTTATTTTCTGGGACACAACCCATAGATTCTGTGTGGATTGAAGAAAATGTGCTCCGAAACAGCCAGGTACCTGCGAGTACAGCCGCCGGCATAGATATCGCAAACGGAACCCGATTGAGCCTTTTAAGAAACAGCGTGACCGGCCAATTGGGACAATACGGCATTCGTATTGTGCGCTTTGAGGGTGACTCCCTCAGGCCCAACCGCATTATAAACAATGTGGTTTCAGGCACATTTGCCAATCCTTTGTGCAGCGGCCTGAAGCTACAAGGGGTGAACCAGGGCAGTGACTCCGCAAAACACTACATGGAGGTCTATTACAATTCCATTCAAGTTCGTGGAAATGCCCCTTTGGCCAATGGATCAGGGGTGATTGATCTAACCACCGCCTCCACCCTTTCTCCCATTTGGAATCGCTTTGAATTTAGAAATAACCTGGTCTTGCTTCAATCCCCATCCAATTCCAATGGTGCAGGTGTTGTGGGCAATGCACATCAATCCATCATAAATCCGAAAGTCACGTTTAGTCACAATCATTACCATGCGCCAGGGCAGCCCATATTTAGGTTTAGTTCCTATGGTGTGGTTAACAACTTAACTGTATGGCGTTCCAGTTTTCCGAATGCTGAGCTGTTCAGTACAGAAGGTAATCCGCTGCTATTTGATGCAGGCAACAACGATTTGCGATTCTTGAGCAATTCACCCCTCAGCAGATCTGCCATGCCAATTGCAGGTATAACTACCGACATTGAGGGAAATCCGAGAACCAGCCAACCAGACAAAAGCGCCTATATTAGACAAGCGTTGTTGAATAGCACCCATCTAACATCAATAGTTTCACCGGCCCCCGGAACCGTTTTGAGGCATGACAGCAATTATGTACTTGCCGTGAAAATCAAAAATTTAGGTGACAATGCCATCAGTCAGCTACAATTTGGGTATGTTTTCGGCTTTAGGGATACCATAAGGGAAGATTGGACTGGCCAGTTGTTACCAGGCGACAGTTTGATTTACAGCTTCAATCAGCCCATGCGGATTCGCTCCGATAGTGTCTTTATTCCGGCATTTAAAGTATGGAACCGACGGTTGTCAGGTAATTTTACACCTAATCCTTTGTTAGATTCGCTTACAGCCACTTACTGTACTCCCCTAAGTGCAGGCACCTACCTGTTAAAGGATTCGTCAGATGCAAGCAATAATTTGAATGAATGGCTTCGCTTATTGCATTGTGGAGGTATTACAGGCAATGTGACGCTTAAAGCCGATTTTAGAAACAATGTATTGCTAAATCAAACATTGGTGATTAACGACTTCCCTGGTGCAAGCAGCAACAACCGATTAATTATTGATGGAGATGGGGATACTTTACGCCGAATCGGCGGGAACACCTTACGGTTGGTTAGAACCAAACATACCACCATAAAGGGTTTTGTTTTTGATGCTAATTCGAATCATAACGAAATGTTGGTCCTTCAAAACGCAGATAGTGTAACCATTTGTAAAAACCGCTTTATCTGTCAACCATCCACTAATCTTCAATTGGCTATTCGGATTTCAGCACTACCTTCAGGAACACCGGCTAAAAGTAATAGTATTTCGGTTCACATTGATTCCAATCATTTCATAGGTCGAATGACCAGGAGTTTGAGACTGGAGGGCAATTTCTTTGCCGTACATCGCCATTTGAGAATTACCAACAACATCATGGAATTCAATTTTGAAGGTGCGGAAGTTTCAAACATTGACTCTGGCGAAATTGCCTACAACGAGTTTACATCTGCCAACGGAACCTCCAGCAGCTCATCTGCAATACACGTAACAACAACCAACAGTGGGTTGCATATTCATGGCAACAAAATTTATGGTTTACGTCAAACCGGTACCCTATCAACTGTTCAAGGCATCCGGATCAGGGGTGCCGGAGGAGTTGGCAGAATTATTCGCGTTTACAATAACTTAATCTTTGATTTGCACGGCAAAGGAACCGTTTCGGGTATCTATACAGCTAACTCAACGAACCTTGAAATTAGCAACAACACCATCTACTTAAAGGACACGCTTGGTGCATCTCGTGTTTTCGGAATGTTTCTCGACAGCACCCTCAGCTCTTCCAGTGTTAGAAATAACAATATTTCGGTTGTGCCCAACGGTTTAAGCGAAGCAGCTGCACTGACTTTTAGGCAGCCTTTTAGCCTAAACCTGAATTTCAATAATTACCATGTCGATATGCTAAATAGCTTACATGGTATTGTTCGAAGCAGCACTACAACATATACAACAATGGCTTCGTACCGGTTGGCCTTCCCGCAGTTCGACTCATCGAGCTACAGCGTTGAGCCGCTTTTCAGAAGTATTTCGGCCGAAAATTTTAGTCCAAAATCACCTGCCTTGTACCAGACTGGCATAGCCATTCCCTATATTTTAATGGATTATCAGCGCAATTTGCGTCCAATTAGACCTTCTATTGGTGCCATTGAAGATACCGCATCAAGTGCCTTGGAATTGCAGCTCTATGCATTCCGTGAATTTAGAAGTAACACAACCGATACGGTTCGTCAACGTACAGTTCCGCTCGAACTCATGATTACCGGCACTGACACCATCGACACATTGATACTGCGCTACCGACAAAATCAAGAGCCATGGCGTGCGGATACCTTGTACCAAATTTCGGGAAGGCAGATCCTGACGCGCACTTTTGGACCGGGTGTATTCCTGCGAAATGGAACAGACACCCTGCAAGCCATTGCAACCATTACTGATGGGGGCGTTACCCTGGCTGACACTATTACAAAGCTTGTTCAAAGTCAGTTTTTTACTTCGGTTTCTGTGCCTCATTCGAATGATTTCGAGTTGCCGCAGGCCACTTTTGGCTACCAAATGGTAGAAGAAGTAAGAGGTCTAATTTTTCAAAGTGGACCAAGCTCCTTTAATTCACCCATCCAAGGATTATCGAGCATTGTGATGAGCGCGCAGCCCTCTACAACCGGTTTCCCATCTCTCACTTCACCGGCTAATGCCTTTGAATTGGCTGCAGCTCACTTGTCTCAAGTACGGATCCTGGTCAATCCCGGAAGAACCGGAAAACTAAGACTAAGTTTCAGGTTACAAATGACTGGTGCATTTCAAGCAGGTTATTTTAGGGTGCAAGTCAACGGTAACACCATATCATCCTTGCCAAGCCCAGGCATAATTGCCGCTTCTTCCTTTAGTACACCCACAAATTCGGTTTTGCCATTGACCTATGCGCTCGACAGCATCAACGCCGGTGTGCCGCTCATCATCAGTTTGCAATCGGTGGTTGCTCGGCATTTCAATCATCCTACAAACCCTGCTGCCAACATTATTGATTCCCTAAGAATTTACTTCGAACCAGATGTTGACTTTACAGGGCTTAGTCTGTTTTCCGATACCGTTTGCAGTCCGGTAGCACGAACGGTTTCAGTGGTTGCTACTCCCTTCAGATCAACGGTTAATGGTATGGAATTACACTACCAAACCGGGTTAAATACATGGGCCGTTGCGCCCATGACAAACAATGGCGCACTGAACGGTTATTCTAGCGTGATTCCGCCCCAATCGGCTATAAATGAAGTTCGTTATTTCGTAAAAGCAATTGTATCAAACGGCCTGAATTGGTCTTCGGATACGCTTTCGTTCGAAAATTCCCCCTACGGAATCAATTTGGGTCCCGATAAAAGCATCTTTACTGGCCAAAGTACCACGCTACAACCCAGGATTGTTGATTCGGGAATTAAATTGTTACGAATAAGTGAATTTCATTTATTCAGATTAGGTAACGGTTCCAATCCAAATTACCCAGCCGGCATCACCAGTGTCCATGATGATATGGTAGAGATTGCCAACTACGGAGCTGATGCCGTGAGTCTCGATAATGCCGAATTCCATTTCAACGGTCAAAATCCGAATTCCTTCTTCACATACCACTTCCCGGCAGGTGTTGTTCTTCAGCCACTTGAGCGTGCCGTATTGGTAGTTGGTGCGGGGTCCGATAACCTGTCAACCAAATTGTTTTTCACCTCACACCCAGCCAATGTTAATGTAGTGTATGTCACCAGCCAAAAAGGCTTCTTGGTACTGCGTGAACGGATGTCGAAACGATTCATAGATGGCATTGCCATCAATGACAGCATATTTCCTGCTGCCATGATGGTGCCGAACCAGGTTTGGACGGGGGTCTTGGGTACAGCGGGTGCCTCAGGTGTAAAGCGCACCAACCTGCGTGCTTTTGGTGCAGGAGCCTGGTCGATCAATAGCGCATCTGACCCGCACAACATTGGCATCATCGATTCCAGTCTCCGCGCCGGACCAACTCCCCAAGAAATCCGTTGGTTAGATGCTGGTGGTCAGCTCATAGCCACGGGCGACAGTTTGGTCGTTAGTCCAAATACCACCCGCATGTACCGGATTGAAACCAATTGGTATAACTGTCTCAGGGCCGACACCCTTGTTGTAAATGTGACTACAAATCCGCAGCCTGATTTAAGTATCGCCCGCATCATCAGCCCTGAAGCTGGAGACACCATTGTTCTTAACGCGCCATTGGTTCCTCGCGTTCGCCTGAAAAACTTGAGTGGCACAGCTGCCAATGGGTTCACGATTCATTTATTTGCTGACAGTGTTGTGGTGAGCAGTTTGAATTTTCCCCAAACAGTAGGGGGCTTCGATAGCATAGATGTAAACTTACCGGCCTGGACCCCGAATCCTCGAAGCTACAATTTATGCTATCAGGTCATTCAAGCCAATGACTTCGATACGAGTAACAACCGCATGTGTCGGTCAAATGTGAAATTTTTGCTTACCATTTCCCTTGACGAAAGCAACCGATTGAGGCTCCTTACCTATCCTAATCCCGTTCGAGACGTTTTGTATGTGCAAACAGGTGGACATTTGTCTTCCTCTGGCGAATGGAAAGTCATGGACGCTACCGGCCGGTATGTTTCGGTTGGTGCGCCTATCGAAATAGGTCCTGATATCCTACAGTTTACCCTGTCACACCTCTCGGGAGGCATCTATCACCTTTGCTATGAAGTAGCGGGCAAACTGTACAAAAGCAAGTTTGTAGTGCTGCGTGCTCATTAGGGCTCACATAGTGGCACGAACAATCTTGCATTACGATGTGCGCTCCTAACCTTTACCGGATTGACAGCGCATTTTCCCTACATGCGTCAACAGACGGTAAACAAACGCCTATAGGTATTGGAAAAATGTGAACTGCTAGCTGATACATTGGAATGGGTATGGCAACCTGATTAAGGATGCCTCCTGTTGATTGGTTTACCCAATGTACGTATATTCCGGCATGTTAAAATATATCCTGTCGGCCTTGTGTATTTTGACAGGCCTGTCTGCTTCTGCCACGGAGCTAATTCATTTTCACTCCAAAACCGAAACATTTGTATCTCAAAAGTGCAACGATCGTTTCGCGGTTGACATTCACGTACCAAAAACGTACGACCCAAGGTCGCAGCGCCACTTGCCTGTTTTGCTGCTATTCGACAGCCAAAACGAAAACACCCACCGCCACAATTTGAGCAGCATCGACATGCTTACTTATCATGGCCAAATGCCCGAATTACTGGTGGTAGGTATCGCTTTTAGCGAAGAAAACCGCTACGCACTTACCAGTCACCAAAAACTGGTGCACAACCAAAGTTCGGGTTTAGAAGCTACTGCACAGATGTTGTTCACCGAATTGTTGCCACAATTGCGTGAAAAATACGGTGCCAACGGCCCTGTTTTGGTACTCGGCCATTCACGTACCGCCTATTTGGTGAATTATCTCTACACCCTTCATGGAAACAAACTGGCCTTTGCCGGTTGTTTCAGCGGCTTTTTTGAGCCAGGCTGTACACGAAGCGACTTTCAAAAGGCGTTGTTGAGGTTCAGTGAGCAGCAGCATGGTCCGGCCTATTACGCCAGCTGGGGCACCGACCCCTGGCAAGAAGCCCCCTATGCCACAGCTTTGCGCGGCATTGATAGTATGGTGTTAGGACTTCCCGGCGCCGCACGGGTACGGGTTCAAAGTCATGCCGGTGCGGGCCACCTCATGAACCACAATTTATCGGTTCCAGCGGCGCTCAGTTGGTTTTTTGCGCCCTATGCTGAGCTGTTTAACCGATGGCTTTACGAGGAGGTGAAAAAAGTACCTGCCGACAGCTTGTTGCCGCAGCTCAACCGGGCATACGCAACTTTGACTCCCCAATTGGGCGGACGCATCGATGTGCCACTCGATGCGTACATCTCCTTCGGCAATGTTTTGTGGCAGCAGGAGCAATGGGCGGCCATGGAAGCACTGCTGCAACAAGGCAAAAGTACTTTTCCTACCGATTACGAATTGCATTATTTGCTGGCATTGAGCCTCAAAAAACAAGGCAAGACCGCAGCGTATGAGCAAATCACATCGGGTGAAACGAAGCGTGCTCAGGGCGACCCGCAATTGAACGAATCAGAGAAAAAAGAAATCATTTCCGCTTACCAAGAACTAGCTAGTGAACCATGAAAAACCAACCTTTCGCTTGGGTAATTTTGCTCATTTTAGCTTCCTGCCAATCGAACCCGCCTGCCGAAAACCAGCACGAAGCCCCTGTTGCTTCCGACAACAGCCGCAGCAGCCTCGATTGGGCGGGCACGTATCGAGGCACCTTGCCCTGCGCCGATTGTCCGGGCATCAGAACCGAAATCACCTTGTTTACCGATGGCAGCTACCGCATGGGCGTTTTTTATCAGGAGCGCAGCCAGGTAGCCGAACGCGACAGCGGTAGTTTTAACTGGAATGCAGATGGTAACCGAATCCTGCTCAACAACGACAGCAGCTTGCAATTTTTGGTGGGCGAAAACCGCCTGTTCAAACTCGATTTAAGCGGCGTGCTTAACAGCGGTGCTTTGGCCGAAGCCTATACGCTAGGCAAGGTCACTGCCGATACAAATGTGGCTGGTCGCTATTGGCGTTTGGTTGCTTTGCGCGGCACCCCCCTGCCCCAAAACAAAAGCGGCAAAGAAGCGCATTTGCAGTTTACTACTGATGGACGGGTAAGCGGCAATGCAGGGTGCAACAGCCTCATGGGCAGTTACCAACGCTCGGCTGGTAACCGCATGCGTTTGGGCGATCTGGCCACCACCGAAATGTATTGCACCGATGGCATGGAAACCGAATCGGAATTCCTGAAAGCACTCAGCAGCACCGATAATTTCAGCCTGGCACCCACGGGCGATACGCTTTACCTCCAAAAGGCGCGGATGGCACCGTTGGCGGTGTTGGTGGAGGTGTTTTTGAGGTAGTGGACCACCGCTATTCAAAATTCAAAGTTCAAGGTTCAAAATTGTAGCGGGGTTAACATGAATGTTGTTTTTGAACGAAATTCCCTTTCTACCAAGCAAAAATGGCCCTGTGGGGGCCGAATGTGTGTAGCATCAACGGTGTCCCCAAGCCCCATGCGCCCTATGGGGGCGCTATGTGTGACCAAAATGGATGTTATTGGGTATAAAACATGCGTCATCAGCAAACATTTCGCTCGGTTGGTCGCACAGGTCGCCCCGCTGGGGCTCATCTTTCTATATCGCAAATGCGTTGCTACGCACATGTCGCCCCTATTGGGGCTACCCAGATGTCGCCCCTAGCGGGGTTTGTGATTTTGGGGCGCAACTTCGTTGCTACGCACATATCGTCCCCCTGGGACTGCCAAGATGCAGCCCTTAACGGGGCTACACATATGTCGCCCCTACGCACATGCCACCCCTAGCGGGGTTTACAGGCTCGGTCTTGTTTGCATTGGGTACCTATCAATCTTGCTGCCGGATGGCCTTTTGAATTTTGAATCTTGAATTTTGAATTCACCCGGGTTGAGCGCAGCGAAACCCCATCCAACTCTTAACTCTTAGTTTTTAACTCTTAACTCCCCATCCACTTGCAGCCTTCCACCTCCGTAATCAACCCGCTGCCGTATTGCTGGGCGGGCGTGCGGAAACCCGCTTGCCATTGTCCAGCCGTGATTTTTTGGGCCACCAACAAGGCCGTTTCGGCGGTGAGGCGGTAGGTTTCGTTCACGCGCAAACGCAATTCGCGCTGCTCACCGGCAGCATTGCGCACTGAGCCGTAAACCATGGCGTAACCCTTTTGGTTTTGCTCGGGGGTGGGACCGTACACCTTGGCATCGACCCGCTTTTGGAGCAGGCCGCGGAACCAGGAGGTGCGCAAAATGGGATTGAACAACGGCAAAAAGCGCAGCCAGGGGTATAATTTCGGACTGGCACCGGTAAAGGTGGTGATGTTCGGAATGCCCGTGCTCACCCAAGCGGTGAACAAATCGCCCCAGGGAATAGAAATCACAAAGCGTTTTTTACTGCCAAAGGCAATCCAGCGGCCGTGTTTGCCCATGCGTACGGGCACCAATTGGCCGTTGCGGCGCTCCGCTCCCGAAGTACCCAGCCGTTCGATGGTGCTGGTGAGCGTGCCGTGCGAAATGCCTCCACCCACGGTTACAAAAGCCAGTTCGAGCTCGGTGGCATCGGGCAGGTCGGCTTGGAGGCGGTTGGCCAGGCAGTCGGTGGGCACCACATCGAAACCCACGCCTGGCATGAGCTGGATGTTGGCCTGGCGGGCAGCCGCATCGAGGCTGTATAAATGTTCGAAAACGGCCAATTCGCCGGTGATGTCGAGGTAATGGATGCCCGTGCGCAAGCAAGCGGCGGCCATTTGGCGGGCGGTGCGGCTGAACGGACCAGCACAATGCAGCACCACAGGCGCTTGTTGCAGCAGGGCATCGAGGCTGGCGGCATCCTCCAAATCGGCGGTTTGGTAGGGCAGTTGGAGCGACTCCGCTAGTTGGGCCAGCGGCTCTTTCCGCCTACCGGCCAACAGCACTTTGCGGCCTTGTTGGGCGGCCAATTCGCTTACGAGCTTGCCGGTATAGCCGTAAGCGCCGTAAATCACCAGTTCGTAGGGACGTGCTTCCATCTCAGCTTCCCATCAAAAGGGCCAGGGC
>Ga0075157_10000721_pt1 | contig 24222 bp, 22 predicted proteins | sample JI81BgreenDNA_FD_70967 | JGI IMG/M metagenome (GOLD analysis project Ga0075157, IMG submission 70967) | Wastewater effluent complex algal communities from Wisconsin, to seasonally profile nutrient transformation and Carbon sequestration -... | ecosystem: Engineered > WWTP > Effluent > Algae...
CGACAAACGCCTGGTTGACGTACTGCTCTCCGAAAAAGGCCACGTCTTATTGCAGCAAATGAGTGTGTTCGACAAAGAAATGGACAATCAGTTGGGTAACCTTACGCCTGAAGAAGCGCGCCATTTGAGCCACTTGCTCGATAAAATCAGGGCCGAAAAGGCTTAATTCTCCGTGTCCTCCCCGGATGGTTGGGGCTTGTTTCATAAGAAACGCTATCCAGCTGATCCACCAGCCTCCGTGTTTAGCTTCAACTTCTCCGTGTCCTCCGTGACCTCCGTGTTTTTAAAAGCCGTAACTTGGAGCTATGGACAATCTGCACCCCCAAACCGGCATCATCGATGGCTTTTACAACCCCGCCGACTACAACGGCGCGGTAAAAATGCCTCTCCACCATACCTCTACTTACACTTTTGAGTCGGCTGAACAAGCGGCTGCCTTCTTCGAAATATCGCAAGGCAAGCGTGCTCCCGAGCCCGGCATGAACGGCTTTATCTACAGCCGCCTTAACACCCCAAACCTCCAACTGGCGGAAAACCGGCTCACAATCTACGATGGTTCCGAAATGGCCCTGCTGTTTGAAAGCGGCATGGCGGCCATCAGCGCCACTTGCCTGGCCTTGCTGCAGCCTGGCGACATCATTGTGCATACTGAGCCATTGTATGGTGGCACCGATCACTTCTTCCGCGATATGCTGGCCCATTGGGGCGTACGGCTGTTGGGATTTGGTCCGGGCGAAAGCTTCGAACAAATCGCTGACCGCCTCGAAAAAAACGGCGAATACGAGCGCATGGCCATGGTGTATGTAGAAACCCCTTCGAATCCGCTTAACACCCTCATCGACTTCGAAGTGGTGCAACAGGTCCGCAACCACATCCATGCACGTGGCGGCAAGGCAGTGGTGGTAGCCGACAATACCTACCTTGGCCCCATTTTCCAGCAGCCCCTCAAGCATGGCGTTGATGTGGTGGTTTACAGCTGCACCAAATACATTGGTGGCCACAGCGATTTGCTGGCCGGAGCAGCCTTGGGAAGTAAGCACCATTTGCAGCAAATCAAAAAAGTACGCAACAGCCTCGGAAATATGGCTGGTCCACATACCGCCTGGCTCCTCACCCGCAGCCTCGAAACGCTCGAATTGCGTATGCGTGCCGCCGAAGCCAATGCACGTGCCCTGCTCGACTTCTTCGAAAAGCAGCATGCCGTTGAAACCATCCATTATCCGGGTTACAAGCGGCAAACCGACATCTACCAAAAGCAGTGTAGTGGTTCGGGGGCTACCATTGGCATCGAAATTCGTGGTGGACAAGAAGCAGCCTTCCGCTTTTTGAACGCACTCAAGCTGGTTCGGCTGGCGGTTAGTTTAGGTGGCACCGAAAGTCTGGTCACGCACCCCGCCACCACCACGCACAGCAATGTACCAGAAAATGTACGGACACATTACGGCATTCGCGATAACCTGGTGCGGTTGTCAATTGGCATTGAGCACGAAAACGACCTGCTTGCCGACCTGGAGCAAGCCTTAAAGAAATCGCAGCAGTACGCCTGATTATCAGCGCTTCAAAAGCACAGCACCAAACAGTACATCCCCGCCTTCACCTGAATGCTGGAAGTACTGTTGCTGGCCAAGCTCCAACGAATCGTGCTCAAGCAGTCGGTTCACTACCTCCTCATTTTCGGCTGCATACACCGAGCAGGTGAGATAAATCAACCTGCCGCCCGACTTGACCGATGGCAGCAAATTGGCGGCAATTTGGTATTGGCGCTCGGTGAAACTGCTGATGTCGAGCTGGCGTTGGCTTTCGAGCATTTCGGGACTGCTGGCCCAAGTGCCCGAGCCTGAGCAAGGCACATCGGCAATGATGGCATCGAATTGTTTGGGGAAGCTACCAGCCTCTTGCAGCACGCCCGGACGGGTGAGATCCATCACTGCACGGCTGTAAGAACGGATACCGGCGCGTTTGAAACGTTCGTGCAGACGTTGCAAAATTTCCTCGCGCACATCGGTCACGAACAAACTCACATCGGGTTGCAAATCGAGCAACAGCAGGCTCTTGCCTCCTGCCCCTGCACAGGCATCGAGCCAGCGTTCGCCAGCCTTCGGATCAAACAGACTTCCTGTCATTTGCGAGGCCAAATCCTGCACCTCTATCCAACCTTGTGTCCAGCTTTTGAGCGTATCGAGCTTCACACCGGCCTTCAAAGCCAAAGCCGTGGGCAATATCGGATGCTGTTCGTAGGCCAGTCCATTTTGCTCCAACTCCTTGATGGTTGCCTGCAGCTGCTTTTGACGCACGCGGATCCAGGTGAGTGGCGTTGCCAGGTGGGCTGCATAAAACGACTGTAATTCAACGGCATTGCTGATGGCATCGGCTTGGGGGAAAAAGCCCTCCCAGCTTGCCACAAAATCTTTTTCAGCAAGCCATTCGAGTTTTTGCTCAAAATCAGCGATTCCCGGCCATTCGGTTTGGGTAAAATGGGGCGTCCAATGCGCGGCAAAAGAACCGGCCTCGGCCTCACACAACAGGCTACCCAGCCAAATGCGCTGTTCAGTAGTGGCCTGTGGAAAAAGCGTTTTCACTTTAAGTGCCCCATAAACCAGCTGGCTTACTTCGCGCCGATCGCGGCTGCCCATCTTGGGGAATTGTTTGAAATATCCTTTTAAAAAGCCCGAAAGCTCCTTTCCAGATGGGTATTTGGCGAGCGCCTGTGTGGCCTGGCTCATGCGAATAGCTGCAATCATGGTATGTTTTAAGTAAAAGGCCGGAGGTTTTCTCCGGCCCGGGCTCATTCTGCTACTTCTACTTCGCCAGGCGCCGCTGTTGGCGGCACGTGGGGCTGTTCTACTGTTTTTTTCTTGGCCTTACATGCACCCAAGGTCAATGCGGCCATGAGCAAAAGCAATAAAAATGCCTTATTCCCACTCAATGGTTGCAGGCGGTTTGGAGCTGATGTCATATACTACGCGGTTTATTCCTTTGACTTTGTTGATGATTTCATTCGATACCTTGGCGAGGAAAGGATACGGCAAGTGGCACCAATCGGCAGTCATACCATCCAAACTTTCAACCGCACGTAAGGCCACCACATGCTCGTAGGTACGCTCATCGCCCATTACACCCACACTTTGAATGGGTAAGAAAATGGTGCCTGCCTGCCAAACCTGCTTGTACAAGCCGGCTTCGCGGAGGTTTTCGATGAAGATGTCGTCGGCCTCTTGCAGCATGCGCACTTTTTCGGGGGTGATTTCGCCCAAAATGCGGATGCCTAAACCCGGACCAGGGAAAGGATGGCGGCCCAAAATGTCTTCGGGGATGCCCAAAGCACGGCCTACTTCTCGCACTTCGTCTTTGAATAGGGTGTTGAGCGGTTCCACAAGCTTCAGTTTCATTTTATCGGGCAAGCCACCCACATTGTGGTGCGATTTGATGGTTACAGAAGGACCTTTTACCGAAACCGATTCGATGACATCGGGGTAAATGGTACCCTGACCCAACCAGCTTACATTTTCGATACGGTGTGCTTCGCGGTCGAATACCTCAATGAAAACACGTCCAATGGCCTTGCGCTTGGCTTCGGGTTCCGACAGGCCTTTGAGTGCGTCGTAAAAGTGCTCGCGGGCATCAACGCCGGTTACATTCAGGTGCAGGTCTTTATAAATGTCGATTACCTTGGCAAACTCGTTTTTGCGCAACAAACCGTTGTCAACAAAAATGCAGTGCAGGTTGGCGCCAATGGCTTTAGAGATGAGTACAGCAGCCACCGTGCTGTCCACACCGCCACTGAGTCCCATCACCACCTGATCGTTGCCCAACTGTGCCTTGAGGGCTGCCACGGTACTTTCCACGAAGCTTTCGGGGGTCCAATCGGCTGCACAACCGCAAATGTCGATGAGGAAGTTGCGGATGAGGGTTTTGCCGTCGGTGCTGTGCGTTACCTCGGGGTGAAACTGAATGCCATAAACAGGCTTATCGGTAAAGCGGAAGGCTGCATTGGTTACTGCTGAGGTGCTAGCGAGCAATTCGGCTCCGGTCGGAAGCACTTCGATGGTATCGCCGTGCGACATCCACACCTGACTACCGGCTGAAATGCCTTTCAACAATGGATCGGCATGCACTGTGCTGAGGTTAGCACGACCATACTCACGTATTTGGCTGGGCATTACCTTGCCGCCGTGTTGTTTGGTGAGCAATTGTGCGCCATAACAAACACCCAAAACGGGCAGGCGCTGTAGCAAATCCTCGAGGTTGGGATTGGGCGATTGGGCATCGTGGGTGCTGAAAGGGCTACCTGAAAGGATGATACCCTTTACGTCGTTGCCAATAACCGGAATTTTATTGAAAGGATGAATTTCGCAGTACACCCGCTGTTCGCGCACACGGCGGGCGATGAGTTGGGTGTATTGCGAACCAAAATCGAGGATGATGATTTTTTGCATGCGCAAAAATACCATTTGTGCCTAACATTGTGGCATGAACAAAGCCCTTTTCCTCGACCGCGATGGGGTGATCAACCACGACCCGGGCGACTACACCACTTCGCCCGAAGATTTTGAATTGTTGCCCGGCATCATTCCCTTTTTGCAAGAAGCCAGAGCTAAAGGCTATTTGCTGGTGGTGGTAACCAACCAGGCTGGCATCAGCAAAGGCTTGTATAGCCTCGAAACTTATGCGCAAATTGAGTCGAAAATGCGAAGGCTTTTCGCTGATGCGGGAGTTGAATTTGCAGAAATCTATTTCTGCAGGCACCATCCCGACCAAGGGAAATGCCTCTGCCGCAAGCCTGGCTCCCTGTTCTTTGAAAAGGCGGTGGCACGTTTCATTATCGACCCCAAACAGAGCATCATGGTAGGCGACCGCGAGCGCGACATTGAAGCCGCCGCCGCTGTGGGCATACCGGGGGTTTTGGTCGTGGCGAACAGTCCGGCAAGCAGCTGGGGAATCACCCTATGAGCGCCCCGGTAGTCGTCATAACTGGCGCATCGCGCGGCATTGGCGCTGCTACAGCCCGTTTGCTGGGCGCCAGAGGTTATAGGCTTGCTTTGTTGGCGCGCAACGGGGATGAGATGCAAAGGCTGGTGGATGAAATGCAGTTGCCAGTTGCCCAATACCTGTTGGTTACAGCGGATCTCAGCCAAACAAAGAAGCTTGCCGCTATCATTGACCTCATCAGTGACTATTTTGGCCGCATCGACGTATTGGTGAATAATGCAGGCATTGGCAAATTCGGTCCCCTGGAGCAAATTGGTCTTTTGGAAGTCGAGCAGTTGTTCAAGGTCAATGTGCTTGCCCCTTTTGCGCTGAGTCAAGCCGTGCTGCCTCATTTTAGAGCCAATAACCATGGCATTTTGGTGAACGTACTTTCCGATGCTGCACGTCGTACTTTTGCGGGCGGCACGGCTTACTGCGCTACCAAATATGCGCAGGATGGGTTGTTTGGCAGTCTGCGCGCTGAATTAGAAGGAAGCGGGATTTCGGTTTGTAACCTGTATCCGGGCTTGGTGAATACCCATTTCAACAACAAAAGTCCGCAAGGCCCTCGACCCGGTGTGCTCGAACCAGCGGCGGTGGCCAACGCCATTCAAAGCTGTATTGAAAGGCCTTGGCAACATGCCGAAATTTGGCTGAAAGCCGATTGAGGCATTAAAGGCTCATTAATTTTAGAGAAAAGCGCAAAATGAGCGAACAAGCAACCAACAAAGGCCTTAACTTCGGCATACCGACCATGAAGAAATACCTGTTCGTATGGCTGCTTGTTTTAGTTTTTTCGCCGGCTGTGGCGCAAAAAACCACGGTATTTGTTTTTTTATCGGAAACCTGCCCCATATGTCAATACTACACACCCAAGCTGCGCGATATGCAGGCCAAATTTGGCGATGAAGTGCGCTGGGTAGCAGTATTTCCTAACAAAATGTCGAGCGATACTTCGGCCATCAACTTTTTACTTCGGCACGATTTGGCCATGCAAATACGAATGGATCAGAAGCTGGTATTCAGCAAAGTGTACGGTGTAGAAGTAACGCCCGAGGTGGTGGTGAAGGACAATAAAGGGCGGATGAAGTACCGTGGCCGCATCGACGACCATTACACCGCACCCGGCAAACGCAAAGCGCGCGCAAGCACCAACGAATTGGAAGAGGTACTGCTTAAACTTTCGCGCAATGTAGAAGTCCCCTACACCGAAACCCGTGCGGTGGGCTGTTTGCTCAATAGCGCACCGTAAGTTATATTTGATTTTCAAGCCTTTGTATGAAGAAATTATGGCTCTTTGGAGCGCTGCTTTTGGGTGGTCTGTTCAACCAGGCACAAGCCCAGGTAACCTGGGCCGGACAAGTAGCCAGCATTGTTTACCAGCACTGCACACCTTGTCACCGGCCGGGTGAAATTGGCCCCATGCCCTTCACCAATTACCAGGAAGCATCGGCCTATGCCAGCATGATTTCGTTTACGGTGCAAACACGCTATATGCCGCCCTGGCAGCCCGATCCCAACTACAGCCATTTGTTAGGCGAGCGTGTGTTAAGCCAACAAGAAGTACAAACCATCGTCGATTGGGTACAGCAAGGCGCCCAACGGGGCAATCCTGCTGCCGAACCTCCCCTACCCAATTACCCGGGTGGCTCGCAGTTGGGCCAGCCCGATACGGTGATTTCGATGGCGCAATCGTACCTGCACCAGGGCAACAATACCGATATGTACCGGGTGTTTGTATTGCCCACCAACCTCAACGAGAACAAAAAAATCAAGGCCATCGAATTTCGCCCCGGTAACAAAAAGGTGGTACACCATGCCATTTTGGCCATCGATCAAACGGGTCAGGGCCGGGTGCACGATAGTTTAGACCCCGGTTACGGCTATACCCAGTTTTTCGGTTTTGGATTTACACCAACGGAAGACAATTGGTATGGCTGGGCGCCTGGTGCGGCTGCCAAGTACTTTCCGGCCAACATTGGCAAACAGCTACCGGCCGGTGCCGATGTGCTGGTGCAGATGCATTACGCGCCCAGTTCACTGCCCGAAACCGATTCGAGCAGCATCAATATTTTTTACGACCACAGCAATCAGGTGAGCCGATTGGAACAAATTGCAGCCATTTCGCCGGTGAACCTCATGAATGGTCCGTTTATCATTCCTGCCAATCAAGTACGCACTTTCCGTGGCCGTTTCAGGGTGCCCAGTGAGGTTTCGCTGTTGAGCGTTTTTCCGCACAGCCACCTTATCGGAACCGACTGGAAGGTATATGCCGTGCGGCCGGGCAACGATACGGTGAACCTCATCAACATTCCGCAGTGGGACTTCAACTGGCAGGGCTTTTACTATTTCCCCCGCTTGATTCGCCTGCCAGCCAATACATGGATTTATGCTGAAGCCACCTACGACAACCGCGCCAGCAATCCGAACAATCCCAACGACCCACCACAGCAAATCACCTGGGGCGAAGGCACCACCGATGAAATGTACCTCTGCTATTTGGGCTGGGTTCCTTACCAGGCCGGCGACGAAAATATCGCCCTCAGCACCGATGACCGAAATGCCATTTTGAAGATACAAACCAAATTGTATCCCATTTATCCCAATCCAGCCCGTGGCGAAGTAAACATCGGTTTCCAGCTCAACCAGCTGGCCGACATCCGTCTTTCGGTGGTTGATTTACGCGGCCGCGAGGTGGCCCAACTGCGTGCCGGCAAATACGAACCCGGCCAGCATTTGGTGCCGTTTAACTGCAGCCAATTGGCTTCGGGTACTTACCTCGTGCAGCTGAATGCCGGCGGTAAGGTGGAGACGCAGAAGTTGGTGGTGGAGTGAGGATGTGGAAAAGCTGCTCCGTAAAAGGCAGTTAATCGACAACTTGTCAACAGGGCAATAAAATACAGGATAGAAAGCTTAATTTAAGGCTCTCAAGGCAGTTCCTTAGATTTATGAAGCTTCATCCACTTAAGCCCCGCAAAGCACTCAACAAAGCGTATTTGAAAGTTAAGCCCAATCGCACCGATATGGAGCGGTTCAAGGCAGAGCTGATTCAAATGCTCGACAGGGCCAATGAAACCGAATCGGAAGAGTTTCATAAAAACCTGGTAAGCGATTTTTTGAAGAAAACTTGGTATGAGCCAAACCATTTCATCAATACCAAGGGCCGAAATGACTTGGTAATTCACAATGGTAACAAAGCCACCCACTCGGTTGGTGTAATCATTGAAGCCAAAAAACCAAGTGTGAAAGCCGAAATGCCAAGCTTGGAGAATTTAAATAAGAAGGCTTTTCACGAACTCATTCTGTACTACCTCAGAGAACGTATTCAATTGAACAATCTCGAGGTAAAGCACCTCGTAATCACCAATTTGTTCGAATGGTTCATCTTTGATGTCACAGTGTTTGAACGCCTTTTTGCCAAAAACAACACATTGGTTCGGCAATTTCAAGACTTTGAAGCGGGTAGATTGGCAGACACGAAAACAGATTTTTTTTACAAGCAAATTGCCGAACCCTTTGTAGCAGGGCTTTCTCAAGACATTGAATTTGCTTATTTCAACCTCAATGAATACTCAAAACCACTTCGAAACAAAGAGAAGTCAGACGATCATTTGCTCATTGCGCTGTACAAACTGCTATCACCAGAACACCTACTCAAAAAGCCCTTTGTAAACGACAGCAATAGTCTCGACAAGCGATTTTATACCGAACTATTGCACATTATTGGATTAACCGAAGTAAAAGATGGTGGCAAAAAACTCATTCAGCGGCAGAAAGTTGAGCACCGTCAAAGTGCCAGTTTATTAGAGGACACCATCATTCAGCTGGAGAGTCTTGATAAAATTAACCGATTAGACAGGCCTTCGCAGTACGGTGCCACCCAACAAGAACGATTGTTCAATGTGGCACTTGAACTTTCAATAACTTGGGTAAACCGCATCCTATTTCTTAAGTTGCTAGAAGCACAACTAGTAACTTACCAGAAGGGCGATAAATCCTATGCGTTTTTGAACAGTGAACGGATAAAAGGCTACGACGATCTGAATACGCTTTTCTTTCAAGTACTGGCTAAAACCGAATCAGAAAGAAACACCGACGTAAAACAGCTTTTTGCCAAAGTACCTTATCTCAATTCATCGTTGTTTGAACCCACTGAATTGGAGCATACGGCTTTGTTTATGAGCAACCTGCGCGATGACAAGGCCATGCCCTTGCATAGCGCAACCGTACTCAAAGATGAACAAGGCAAAAAGAGAACTGGAACCCTCCCTACCCTGCAATATTTGTTTGCCTTCCTCGATGCTTATGATTTCAGCAGCGAAGGATCTGAAGACATTCAAGAAGATAATAAGGTACTGATCAATGCTTCGGTATTGGGGCTGATTTTCGAAAAAATAAATGGTTATAAAGACGGCTCGTTTTTTACGCCTGGCTTCATTACCATGTACATGTGCCGTGAAACCATTAGGAGAGCAGTTGTTCAAAAGTTCAATGAATCCAAAGGTTGGAATTGCTCCACGATCGACGATTTGTACGACAAAATTGAAGACCGCAAAGAGGCCAATCAAATAGTAAACAGCGTAAAAATTTGTGACCCCGCAGTTGGCTCTGGTCATTTCCTTGTTTCGGCACTCAATGAAATGATTGCGGTAAAAAACGACTTGAAAATACTTGCCGATAAAGACAATCGTAGACTCAAAGAATACCATGTTGCGGTAGTGAACGACGAGCTTACCGTAACTGACGATGAAGGCCAGCTTTTTGAATACAAACCCGCACACCCCGAAAGTCAGCGTATTCAAGAAACGCTCTTTCACGAAAAGCAAACCATCATTGAAAACTGCCTGTTTGGTGTAGATATCAACCCCAACTCGGTGAAGATCTGCCGACTGCGGCTGTGGATTGAGCTTTTGAAAAACGCGTATTTCACACCCGAAAGCAATTATTCGAGGCTCGAAACGCTGCCAAACATTGATATCAACATCAAATGTGGCAATTCTTTGGTGAGCAGGTTTGCCATTGACGCCGACCTCAAACAAGCACTCAAAAAGAGCAAGTACAGCATTGATAGCTACAGGGCTGCTGTTTCAACCTACCGGAATGCGCAAAACAAGGATGAAAAGCGCGAAATGGAAAGGCTCATTGGCGACATCAAGTCTGATTTCAGGAGCGAAATCACCCGAAATGACCCCAAAATCAAAAAGCTCTATTTGCTGAACGGTGAATTGGTAAAGTTGACCACACAGCAAAGCCTCTTTGAAATGAGCACCAAAGAAAAGGCAGCCTGGAACAAGCAGGTAGAGCAGTTGACGGTTGATGTGCAGAAACTTGAAACCGAAATTGAAACCATCAAAGCCAACAAAATTTTTGAAAACGCTTTTGAATGGCGCTTTGAGTTTCCTGAGGTGCTTGATGAAAATGGAGTATTTATTGGTTTTGATGTGGTCATTGGCAACCCGCCCTACATCAGGCAAGAAGAGTTTTCACCGCTTAAGCCGCATTTGCTGGCCAACTTCACCCAAACAGGATTAGGCACCGCAGACTTGTTTGTGTATTTCGTTGAATTGGCCTTTCGTGTGATGCACCAAGAAGCTGAATTTGCCTTTATCATTCCCAACAAATGGATGAGGGCTGGCTATGGTAAAAACCTGCGAAAGTTCATTGCTAGTCAGCACATTCACCACATCATAGATTTTGGTGATTTGCCTGTTTTTGAAGAAGCCACCACCTACCCCAATATCGTTGAACTCAAAAAGAGTAAACCAAAAAAGAGTTTTGCGGCGTGTAATGTAGACACGCTTGATTTTGAAAGCGACCTAAAAGCGCATTTCCTTCAAAACAAAATCGAGGTGCAATTAGAGGCACTTTCAGCAGAAGGTTGGACGCTAACCGATAGCAAGATTCAAGCGCTTTTGAATAAAATCAAGTCAAGAGGTATTCCGCTAAGCGAATATGTTAACGGCCAAATTTACTATGGCATAAAAACAGGATTAAACGAAGCATTTGTAATTAACCAAGAAACCCGAGACCGTCTCATTACTGAAGACCCGCGGAGCGCACAAGTAATAAAACCTTTCTTAGCAGGGCGCGACATCAAACGCTACAAAACGCCTGTGGCCGATAAGTACCTGATTCTGTTCCCCAAAGGTTTCACCATCAAACGCAATTTGCCAGTTGAAAATCCAAACCAAATTGGCGAACCCCCTAGCACCTCCGATGGTGATTTAGGAAACAATGAGCCACTGATGGTAAATGAAGCCCCACCACGCTATGGCGACATGCCCTATGACGATGCTTGGGAATGGCTTCAAAAAAGTTACCCAGCCATTGCACGCCACCTGCTGCCATTCAAAGAAGCTGCCGAGAAACGGACTGACAAAGGTGATTATTGGTGGGAGTTGAGGGCGTGTGATTATTACGATGCGTTTGAGAAGCCTAAAATCATCATTCCTGCAATAACGAAACAAATGTCTGCTGCATTTGATACCAATTCAAACTTCAGCAATGACAAGACAACAATAATTCCTACCAACGAAAACAACTTGATTGCCTTGCTGAATTCAAAACTTGTGGATTTTTATGTCAAGAGTATTGCCAGTACCAAGCAAAACGGGTACTACGAATATAAACCAGTTTATATTAGCCAAATACCCGTGCTCAAAAATTTAAGTAATACAGCATTAAATGAAGGCAAGGCAACTGAAATAGGCTATTTGGGTTTCAATGCAATTCTAGAATCGGACATTGATCGCATGATTTTCCAGCTCTACGATTTGGATGATCAAGAAATTTTACTAATCGAAAGAAGTCTATCTCCTTAACTGTAAAATGTCAAATTTTTTAACTAAAATTCTTTGTTTTGAAGCAAATTATTATTCCAAATGGAACATGTATGCTGAATAGACCAATAACAAGCAATTATACTTTTATTAAAAAATGAACACAAAAGAAAAACTTAAGACTGTCATTAGTGACATGAGAGCAGACATCCAATGTGATTGTTTTTGCAAGCTGGCCATAAAAGGAGGATACGAATTATTTTTCAGGGACATGCTATATGAACGTTTATTCTATAATTATGAAGAAATAAACACTGAAGTCGCTTACGAAATAACCATTGATAATAAATCAAAGAGCAATTATCTCGACTTAGCTGTAGGTTCAAAAGAAAACCTTGATTTTTTAATTGAGCTTGGACATAATGGAACTTGGCAACCTGCCTTTAATGTGATTAACCATGCAATTAATGACATAAATCGCTCATTTGAGTTTCAGATTCAATCCAAAGAGAGATATACAATTTCATTATTAACTCATATCGAATCGTTTAAAGACAACCAAAAATTTAGATTGCGCAAATCATATTTGAATGGCATTTCCAGAAATGTAGATAAACATGATAAAAAGGTCGACGATGTGAAACGGTTTTTGAGGGTCATGGATAAGGATTTTCATGAGTCAATCTTTAAACTAGAATGGAATGGTTTTAAAGTAACCATCCATGTATTCCTTTGCGGACCTTTCGAAAGTACTATTAGCAAAGAAATGGTCAGAAACGTTGATAGTCATTAACCTCAATAATTATAGGTTTAAAATCCAATTTGATAGTGATTATAAATATAATGCTAATTATAAATTAAAGAAATCTATCAACGCATTCAGATTAAGTCCTAACTTTAATTCTCTGGACACTATAATACCACCAACATTGAATCATACTCCAGGCGGACCAGTAAGAGCTCAAGCGTGAGGAGTCGATGTCGGAGGTATACAGACAAAAACTAAACTCAATTGACCAAACCCAAGAAGCTATCAAATTCACTAATTCAATAATCAAACTAAATAATGAAACAAATAGGCCTAATCTCCATCGTTTTAATCGTCATTGGTTGTAATTCCTATGCCCAAACTATAACCATTGGCTCTCAAACCTGGATGACTAAAAACCTTGATGTGAGTACTTTTAGAAATGGTGATCCTATTCCTGAAGCAAAGACAGATGATGAATGGCTACAAGCTAGAATAAATCAGCAACCGGCCTGGTGTTACTATTATAATGATACTGCATATGGAAAAAAGTACGGTAAATTGTACAACTGGTATGCGGTAAATGACCCAAGAGGTTTAGCACCTGTAGGGTTTCACATTCCGTCTGATAAAGAATGGACGGTACTAACTGATTTTTTAGGAGGTGAAAAGGTGGCAGCAGAAAAAATGAAATCAGGACCAGTTTACGAAACAAGAATTAGTTACGTTTATGAAGGAGGATACTACGAAAAAAAATGGGTAGAGTGTTCTAATTGTAAAAGCTGGAGTAATGAGTATCGGAGAAAAGTCCCTTGTCATGTATGTAAAGACCAAAGAGGTAAAACTATCCAAGGCAAGTATGTTCCGAAGACTAAAAGAAAAGTTGAAGAAAAAATTAAAATAGATGGATGGATTGAAGCTACAAATGAAAGCGGGTTTTCTGGTTTAACGAGTGGTCACCGTGATACCTATGGTATTTTCACAAACCTAGGTTTAAGCGGCGGCTTTTGGAGTTCTACGGAATACAAAGATGAAACGGGCTTGGCTTGGCACCGATACCTTCCCGGTCGTGCTGACGCTGATATTAGGAACAAAAGCAATAAAGGGACAGGGTATTCTGTACGTTGCCTCAAAGATTGATGAACAAATACATTAATGATTTAATGATTTGCTTGACCATCTAAAAATATAGCTTAGCCAACCGACTACATTAAAAAACCACTGACATTGAAGTCGAGTAAATTCACTAAATCCATTGCCCTCAATAATTGGCAATAGCAAAGAAGATTCCACAAAAAACTAGCAAAATCAAATACCTATAATAAAATAACTTTTTACAAAATTATTTAATCATTTTATGTGTTATTTCAACCTCTCCATAATATCCAACCTATGCTTCCGCGCCGTATCCTTAGCAATATCATAGCCGGCATCCATGTGGCGGATAACGCCCATGGCGGGATCGTTGTGGAGTACGCGCTTGAGGCGGCGGGCAGCGTCATCGGTGCCGTCGGCCACGATCACCATGCCTGAGTGGATGGAGTAACCCATGCCTACCCCACCGCCGTGGTGCAAACTCACCCAGCTGGCGCCGCCGGCCGTGTTGATGAGGGCGTTGAGGATGGGCCAGTCGGCCACAGCATCAGAACCGTCGAGCATGGCTTCGGTTTCGCGGTTGGGTGAGGCCACCGAGCCGGTATCGAGGTGGTCGCGACCAATCACAATCGGCGCCTTTACCTTGCGGGTGCGTACCAATTCGTTGAATGCCAAACCGGCTTTTTCGCGGTCGCCCTGGCCAATCCAGCAAATTCGTGCGGGCAAGCCCTGGAAAGCGATGCGTTCTTGCGCCATTTTGATCCAACGGTGCAGGCCTTTGTCGTTGGGGAAGAGCTCGAGCATGAGCTCGTCGGTTACCCGAATGTCGTCAGGATCGCCTGACAGTGCTGCCCAACGGAACGGACCTTTGCCTTCGCAGAAAAGCGGGCGGATATAGGCAGGCACAAAGCCGGGGAAATCGAAAGCGTGGGTATAACCGGCTTCGAGGGCACGGCCGCGGAGGTTGTTGCCGTAATCGAAAGTAATGGCGCCTTTGGCCTGCAGCTCCACCATCAACTCGGTATGGCGGCGCATGGCAGCATAGGCGGCTTTGAGGTAGGCATCCTGGTCGGCTTCACGCAATACGTTGGCCTGCTCGTTGGTCATGCCTTGTGGAATGTAACCCACCAATGGATCATGTGCCGAGGTTTGGTCGGTAAGCACATCGGGCACAATGCCGCGCTGGTTGAGGCGATCGAGCAAATCAACCGCGGTGCAAATCACGCCGATGCTTTTGTTGTCGCCGCTTTTACAAAAATCGAGGGCCAGGTCAATGGCTTTGTCAATGTCGTGTTCAATCAAATCGAGGTAGCGGGTTTCTACACGCTTCTGGGCGCGCCACTCCTCCACTTCGGCAGCCAAACAAACGCCGTCGGCCATGGTGATGGCCAGGGGCTGCGCGCCGCCCATGCCACCCAAACCGGCCGTTACGCAAAGCTTACCCTTGAGCGAACCGCCGAAATGTTTGTCGGCCACGGCATTGAAGGTTTCATAAGTACCCTGCACAATGCCTTGTGAGCCGATGTAAATCCAGCTACCGGCCGTCATTTGGCCGTACATCATCAGTCCTTTTTTGTCGAGCTCGTCGAAATGCTCCCAGTTGGCCCAATTAGGCACCAACATGGAGTTTGAAATCACCACGCGCGGAGCGTCTTTGTGGGTAGGTAAAATGCCTACCGGTTTGCCGCTCTGAATGAGCAAGGTTTCATCTTCATTCAAATCTTTCAAAGCCTTCACAATCAACTCGAACGCTTCTACGTTGCGGGCGGCTTTACCGCGGCCACCGTACACAATCAGGTCCTCGGGGCGTTCGGCCACCTCGGGATCGAGGTTGTTGTGCAACATGCGCAAAGCCGCTTCCTGCACCCAGCCTTTGCAGTTGAGCTGCGTGCCGGTGGGCGTTGGATGTTCGGCCATGTTGAGTTTTGCGGTAGAAAGCGTTGACATAAAAACAGATTTTGAATGTCACAAAACTACAAAAAAGCCGTTCGCTTTGTTTGTCGGTAAGCTGCCAATTGCCAAAACAAAATGGCCAAAGCGCTTTGTTTTGACCGATAAAAAGCTATTTTTGCGACGGCAGCACGGGCCGGGTAACCACACATTTTTCAGTCATGATTCAGCTTTTTCAAACCAGCAAAGCACAATTGTACGAGGTAGAAGCCTTGGGCGACAGCACATGGGTAAACATTGTTGACCCTACTTTTGAAGAGCGCGAATGGATTGAAAAAAACTGTCCCCTCGTGCTCGAATACCTCACCGACTCGCTCGACATCGACGAGCTCTCGCGTGTAGAAAAGGAAGACGACTACCTCTTGGTGGTGATCCGTTTGCCGCACTTCCGCGGGGTAGAACACGATACGCCCTTTACCACCATTCCCCTCATGATTTTCCTCACCGACAGCATGACCATTACCATCTGCAAAGAGGAAAATGTGATCATCCAGGAATTCATCAAAGAGCGGGTAAAAGGCTTCAGTACGGGCAAAAAGAACAAATTTTTGCTGCAGCTGATGCTCAAAACCGCCAGCAAATACCTCTTGCACTTGCGCAACATCAACAAAATTGTGGAGCGTTTGGAAGATGAGTTGGAAAGCTCGTTGCGGAACCGCGAAATCATGGAGTTGCTCAAATACGAAAAAGCCCTCATTTACTACACCACCGCCCTGCAGGCCAATGGTGCCATGATGGAGCGTTTGCGTAGGCTGCGCATTTTTGCCGCCTGGGAAGAAGACGACGATTTGCTCGAAGATGTGATGATTGAAAACCAGCAGGCCATTCAGATGACCAACATCAGCATCCGCGTATTGGGACAAATGATGGAAGCCTACTCTTCGGTGATCAACAACAACATGAACAACGTGATGAAAACCCTCACGTTTGTAACCATTTGTTTGGCCATCCCTACCCTCTTTGCCAGCTTATACGGCATGAACATTCCGCTACCGGGACAGGAATCAGGGAATGCGTTTTATGTGGTGCTGGGGGCTAGTGTCGTGATTATTTCCGGGGTTTACCTGCTGTTCAAGCGGGTTCGTTGGTTTTGAATAGCAGCAAAAAATTTCTAAAAGAGACTTTCATACACCATATAGAGCACAGGATAAAACAAACGCTTGAAAGCTTGCCGCGGAGGCGCAGAGATAGCAAAAATGAAGTAATAACTTAGGTGCTGTATTAACGGTTGCGCAGCTTGGATTGACCTTTTCGGTCAGTGCAAAATAAAGCTGAAAGCAAACTGCGCATTTCGACGAGCTCAATGACAAGCGGAGGCGTTTGGTCTGCGCAGCTTCGCAGCTTGACCGGAGATCGCAGAGTCAATGCCTTCGGCTTTTCCTGCAAACATGCAGGAGAAAAGCTGGTTTTATTCATGAATCTCAAATTCGAAGTTAAATCGCTTAGAGATTTCAGAAAAATACTCCTTTTGACTCAGGAAACTGAATCCATTCGATTCAAGCTGCATTTCGAAATCTTTAGTCACCATCCTTAATTTGGTTGGCAAAATTGAGTATTCTCTGGGATAAAGTACAAAATACCGAGCTATTTCGACACGGACGCCCAATTTCAATAAAAGCCAGAAGGGAGTTAAAAAAACAGGACTAACAGCTTCCACTCCTCTGTAAATTGCCATGCTGAGCACTTGTTCATTTGGGATTGCAATAGAGCAGGACTTGTTAGACTTAAAAACCCTCAAAAGGAGTCCCTTATCAAAGGACTGAAAAATTCCTTTCGCACCTTCTATCCACTCACAGGACTTGTCGTCAGTATTTAAAAGGATGTGACGAATAAAATAAGTTGTGCTTCCTCTTATTCCATAATTTTTCTCCTCTCCGAGCACTCGTTTAATTTCTGATTTAGACGGTCTGTAAGAATCAAATCGAAGCATATCAGTAAAAATCAACTATGAAATTAACCTTGGTGCAGCAATTCTCTGAATGAAGTATGCTCTATGCATGCGTTATTCGAGGTTCCAGACGATATTTCAAGGAGCAGTTGAATTTTTTTTGGCAATTCTATCACATACTGCTGAGTGCTTTCCTTCTTATCCGATGGCTCTTCATCCTCGGGTTTAGAAGTTATATCAACTGGGTTGATTTTATCTTTCCACTCGATCATATTTCAAATGTAGATTACACAATTCAAATTACCAGTGGATAATAAGAAAAGCTGATTTGCAAAAATGGTAGAACCCATTGGGGCGAACGCAAAGCAACCAATCCCAGAAGAAAAAGTCATTCTCAATCCCACATGTATTTTTCGTCGTAGGGCATGTCGTGTTCTTTCAGGAGGGTGATGTATTCTTCTTCGAAGGATTTTTTCGTGTGGTGGACACGTTGGTTGGCAATGTAGCGTACACAAACATCGAGCTCGCGGTAGTACACCGAAAAGGCGGCATATCCTCCTTGCCAGTAAAAATCGGCATACTTTTTTCCTTTGGTCTTAATCCACTTGGAAGAATGGCCTTTCAATTCTTCCATCAACTTCATCAAAGGTATTTTTTTTGAGAGGCTACAAAGCACGTGTACGTGGTTTCGGTAGCCTCCCACCTTGATGGTTGTACATTCCAATCGGTTACAAATTCCGCCCAAGTAAGCAAAAAGGTCTTCTTCTATCGCTTCGTCTATCAGCGGTCTTCTGTACTTGGTACTGAAAACGATATGAACGTAGTTCTAGGTAAAGGATTGGCTCATATTTTAAAATTTACGTTGTTAAATACCAACCTCAATTTATCCAATCCCCCGCCCTTCCACCAAACAAACTTATCAACCTCCAAAATCGAAAGTCCCGACTGCTAAGCAAATGCCCCTTCCGCCTTGAAAGGGCTTTAGCCATTTCCCCGACGCAAAGCGTCGGGTTAAATACTTAAACCTGCAACACCCCCAAATTAAACGCCCTTTCAATAGGCGCCTGGTTGGCCGCTTCAATGCCCATGCTGATCACCTTGCGGGTTTCGAGCGGATCGATGATACCATCTACCCACAAACGGGCAGCCGCATATTCGGGATAGGTTTGGTGCGTATAGCGGTCGGTGATTTCTTTAAGCAGTTCAGCTTCTTTTTCGGGCGTAATTACTTCGCCTTTGGCTTTGGCCGAGCTTACCTGAATTTGCAGAAGCACCTTGGCAGCTTGCTCACCGCCCATCACCGCCATGCGGGCAGTTGGCCAGGCGTAAATGAGGCGCGGATCGTAGGCCTTGCCGCACATGGCGTAATTGCCTGCACCATAGCTGTTGCCCATCACGATGGTGAATTTGGGCACCACCGAGTTGGAAACAGCATTCACCATTTTGGCGCCGTCCTTGATAATGCCGCCATGCTCTGAGCGTGAGCCGACCATGAAGCCGGTTACATCTTGCAAGAACACGAGGGGGATTTTTTTCTGGTTGCAGTTGGCGATAAAACGCGTGGCTTTGTCGGCCGAGTCGCTGTAAATCACCCCGCCAAACTGCATCTCCCCTTTTTTGCTTTTCACCACCTTGCGCTGGTTGGCCACAATGCCCACAGCCCAGCCATCTACCCGCGCATAACCGCACACAATGCTTTTGCCGTAGCCTTCTTTGTATTGGGTGAATTCCGAATCGTCGACCATGCGCTCGATGATTTCTACCACATCGTATTGTTTGGCATTGCCTTCGGGGAAGATGCCGTAGATTTCGTTCATGTCCTTTTTGGGCATGGCAGGTTTGATGCGGTCGAAACCTGCATCGGCGGTTTTGCCCAGCTTTGACACCAGCTTGCGGATGGTTTCGAGGCAGGTTTTGTCGTCGGGCATTTTGTAATCGGTCACCCCCGAAATTTCGCAGTGCGTGGTGGCTCCGCCCAAGGTTTCGTTGTCGATGTCTTCACCAATAGCTGCTTTTACCAGGTACGAACCCGCCAAAAAGATGCTGCCGGTTTTATCTACAATCAAAGCTTCATCGCTCATGATTGGCAAGTAGGCCCCGCCAGCTACACAACTGCCCATCACTGCGGCGATTTGCACTATGCCGTCGCTGCTCATGCGGGCATTGTTGCGGAAAATGCGGCCGAAATGCTCTTTGTCGGGGAAAATTTCATCCTGCATGGGCAGGTAAACGCCGGCAGAATCCACCAGATAGATGATGGGCAAGCGGTTTTCCATGGCGATTTCCTGGGCGCGGAGGTTCTTTTTACCCGTGATGGGGAACCAGGCGCCTGCCTTTACCGTGGCATCGTTGGCCACTACTACGCAAAGGCGCTTGTGGATATAGCCGAGCATCACCACCACGCCGCCAGAGGGACAACCACCGTGCTCGGCATACATGCCATCGCCGGCCAAGGCACCTACTTCAACGAAAGGCGCACCGGGATCGAGCAAAGCATCGATGCGCTCGCGGGCGGTCATCTTGCCTTTTTCTTTGTGCTTGGCAATGGCTTTTTCGCCCCCGCCCAGCTTCACCTGGTCGTGTTTGCGCTTGTATTTAAAAAGGAGCTGCTTGTATTCGTCTTCGTTGCGGTTGAATTCGAGGTTCATGGGGTGTTTTTTGGAGCAGCCCAAAAATACGGTGGTGGAGGCGTAAACGGAAGCTTAATTCTAGCGGCTTTTACTTTGGGCGTGCGCCAGATAAAAACCGCAGAGAGAAGGAGATGATTTGGTTTCCTGAAAGGCAGAAGTCCAAACTAAAGTCTTCACAACCTGAATAGGCATTTTATCAGTGCAACAAAAAGCTTCAGCTGGCGCCGAGACATCGGAGGCTTTTGCTGGGGCGCGCTTCGCGCTTCCAGCGGAGCACGCAGAGATAAAGCCTTCGGCTTATACTTCGACCAACACAGCGATTGCCCCTCGAATCACTTCCAATCGTCGCTTTCCAGCACAAACAAATCGGCTACAGAACAACCCAGCTTATCGGCCAATTTGAGGGCCAAAACGGTGGAGGGGACGTATTTGCCACTTTCTATCGACACAATGGTTTGTCGCGATACCTGCACCCGCTCGGCCAATTCCTGCTGGGTGAGGTTGGCGAGCTGACGCAATGGACGCAATTGGTTTTTCATGCTTCGGCCTCCCGGTTGTTTTTCCAGATTAAATAACTGAAGCGCAAGCGAAAGAGAATCAAAACGGTAAACATATTGTACACCAAGGCATGGTAAAAGGCAACACTGTGCACCAACAATATGGCCAAGCTCAGCACGATGAAGTGACACCAAACCGCCCAACTCAACGCTTTCAAGCGCAAGGCCGAAGTAAATTCATCTTCCACCCTTTCGGCAGAAAAACACATCAGCATCAAGCCAGCAATCATGCCAATGGCAGCCAACTCATCGGTAAAATTCATGTTGCCCGAAAAAATGCCATCGTTGTACAAGAGTGCGAGCTGGGTGCTTTTGAAACTGAGGAAGGCCAAGTCGTATTCCCAATACATATTAGCCAAGCCCAGCGATAAAGCTGGAAGCAGCACCAACCAAGCCCAGTTTTTGGCAGCCGCAGGAAAAAGGAATGTTTTCATGTGGTGAATATTTGATGGAGCAAACGTAAAACAAACTTTACATATAGACAAGCATTCTTTACATTTTGTATGGTTTGTTTTACATTTTTTATGTTGATTCACAATATGACAAGGTAAGCCGAAGGCTTTGTCTCTGCGCCCTCCGGTCAAGCTGCAAAGCAGCGAAGACCAGACGCCTCCGTTGCCTCGCGGGTTGCGTTCGGCAATTCTCTGCACTGACCAGAAATGCCATTCTGGCTGCATGTTTAATGAGCGCTGCACTTCTGCCAGATTCACGTAATTGCCTCCTCCCTATCTCTGCGGTTAGCTTAGAATCAGCAGTTGCAGTCTTCCGGGTTAGCAATACATTTTTTAGAAAATGTAGACCCCCAGTCCTTTCCAAAAGCTTTTTCAAACCACCTTGACGCATCAATCAAAAATAGCCTTACCTTTGCGGCCGAGGGTAAGTCTTGTACGACCAGCTCCTGCTAAATCCCCCAGGGTAGGAATACAGCAAGGGTAGGTGGTTGTAGCGGTGCGATGCAAGTAGCTTACCCTTTTTTTATTGCCAAAAATTTCAATCCTACATAGCATGCAGTTTTTCATCGATACCGCCAACCTCGACCAAATCCGCGAAGCACACGCCCTGGGCGTACTCGACGGGGTAACCACCAATCCCAGCCTCATGGCCAAGGAAGGCATTTCGGGTGAGCAAAACATCCTCAACCACTACAAGGCCATCTGCGATATCGTAGACGACAATGTGAGTGCCGAGGTGATCAGCACCGACTACGAAGGCATGATCCGCGAAGGCGAACGTTTGGCTGCCATCGACGATAAAATTGTGGTGAAAGTGCCCATGATCAAAGACGGCATCAAAGCCATCCGTTACTTCACCGATAAAGGCATCCGCACCAACTGCACCTTGATTTTCAGTGCTGGTCAGGCCATCATCGCTGCCAAAGCCGGTGCTACTTTCGTATCGCCTTTCATTGGTCGTTTAGATGATATCAGCTTCGACGGCATCGAGCTCATCCAGCAGATTGTTGACATTTACGACATCCAGGGTTTCGAAACACAAGTATTGGCCGCATCGGTACGCAACAGCCTGCACATAGTAAAATGCGCCGAAGCAGGTGCCCACGTGGTAACCTGTCCGCTGAGCGCCATCACCGGCTTGCTCAACCATCCTTTGACCGACAAAGGTTTGGCCCAATTCCTTGCCGACCACGCCAAGGCAAACGGTTAATCCAAATCAATCCCGGTGAACAGCCGGGATTTTTTGTGTCCTTTTTGGTCGAACCGCAGTCGCCACCTATCTTCATCCCCTAACCTGATTTTGCCTGCCGATGTCTATTGCCCTGCTTCAGCAAAATTTACTCAACCCTCCTATCCTGTTTTTCTTTCTGGGCTTGCTGGCCATTGCCATGCGCTCCGATTTAGAAATTCCTCAACCCATCAGTAAGTTCTTATCGCTGTACCTGCTCTTTGCCATTGGCTTGAAGGGCGGCGTGGAATTGGGCCACGGAGGTGTATCTACCGATTTCAGCAAATTGCTGCTCCTGGCCATCGGTTTCTCGACCCTGGTGCCGTTGTACGCCTTTTTCATCCTCAAGCGCAAATTTTCGCTGCCCGATGCAGCCGCCATTGCCGCCACCTTTGGTTCGGTGAGTGCGGTGACCTTCATCACCGCCACGAGTTATTTGAACGAGCAAGACATTGCCTATGGAGGTTATATGGTGGCCATGTTGGCCATCATGGAATCGCCGGCCATCATTTTGGGGGTGATGTTGTTTCAGAAATACCGCAAAACCGACCAGCCCATCAGCACAGGTAAAATATGGCACGAAGCCTTAACCAACGGCTCGGTGGTATTGGTTTTGGGCAGTTTGCTCATTGGCATTGCCTCGCCCGATGCGGCTGTGGAAGGCCTCTTGCCTTTTACCAACGATATCTTCAAAGGGTTTTTGGCCTTCTTCCTGCTCGACATGGGCTTGCTGGCTGGTCGGCGTTTCAGGGCCTTATCGAAAGCCGGATGGTTCCCCTGGGCATTCGGAATTTTGCTTCCGCTTTTCAACGCCACCCTGGCTGCCTTGATAGGCGGTTGGCTCGGTTTGAGCATCGGCAACACCTACCTGATGGCAGTTTTGGCGGCCAGTGCCTCCTACATTGCAGTTCCGGCTGCCATGCGCATGTCGATCCCCGAAGCCAATCCGGGCCTGTACGTTCCCATGGCTTTAGCCATTACCTTTCCGTTCAACATTGTGGTTGGACTCCCCCTTTACATGCAATTAGTTCTTTGGTTCCGTTAAAATCACCTCCATGGAAAATGCCAAGCGCGTAGAAATCATCGCCGGCGCCTACGATATGCGCGAAATCATCCGCTTGCTCGAAAAAGCCGGCTCCGATGGCTATACCCTCATTCCCGAAGTTCGCGGCAATGGCGAACGTGGCAGTCGCGATGCCGATGGCCTCACCGAAGCCTTTAAAAACAGCATGCTCATTTGGGTATGCACCGAGCAGCAGTGGAACGATTTGCGTGAGCCGCTGCGGTTGTTTGTGCAGCGGGTTGGTGGGATGGTGATTGTGAGCGATTGTACCATTTTGCGGCACTAACGCACAAATCAAACCGCAGAGATTGGGAGGGATTTTAGCTTCCCGAATGGCAGAAGTGCGAAACTACAATCTTCACCATCTGAGCAAACTGTTTCTCAGTGCAACTAGAAACAACAGCTGGCGCTGAGGCATCGGAGCCTTTTGCTGGGTCGTGCTTCGCACTTCCAGCGGAGAGCGCAGAGATTACTTTGTCCGTTCTTAAGGCGGGCAATATTTCCGTAAAAAATTAGATTTCGTATCTTTTAGGCTTCAATCATATATGATGAAGCGCTATATCCTGTTGTATTGCTTGTTGCTGGTTGGTGTGGTGAATGCACAGCCCTTGGTTGGCAACAAATTGACCGATGCCATGGCCAAGGGAAATCAAACCGAAAAACACCGCATTACCCTTGTTTTCAAAGATCAATTGCCAGCCTACCAGCAAATGCTGGCTTTCGAAAGGCAAGGTACGCCTTTGAACGAACGGGCTGCTTGGCTGATGCGCTCGGGCATGCAATTGCAGCAACAAACGCAAAACAGCCTACTCGAAAAACTGCATCAATCGGTGGCCAATACGCATTTCCGGGTGGTTCAGTCGT
>Ga0075157_10000723_pt1 | contig 24127 bp, 15 predicted proteins | sample JI81BgreenDNA_FD_70967 | JGI IMG/M metagenome (GOLD analysis project Ga0075157, IMG submission 70967) | Wastewater effluent complex algal communities from Wisconsin, to seasonally profile nutrient transformation and Carbon sequestration -... | ecosystem: Engineered > WWTP > Effluent > Algae...
CGCGAACGGGCTCGCGGGCATGCTCGCGTTCTCGCTATTCGCCAACAAAATCCGGCTCGATCGCGTGGATGCCGACGACCTCGTGCTCGGCCTCGGCGTTTGAACGCATCGCTCCCGTAGAGCGGAGCGCAGCTCCGCTGCACTCTCCGCCCAATCACGAGAACGAGTCGCCCCTGTAGAGCGGAGCGCAGCTCCGCTGAATTCTCCGCCCAATCACGAAAACGAGCCGCCTCTGTAGAGCGGAGCGCAGCTCCGCTGCTCTCGATTTGACCTGCTCTTGCGGAAAAGCAGCGGAGCTTCGCTCCGCTCTACCTGAGGTTGAGAGATTTAGCGGAGCTGCGCTCCGCTCTACCTGAGGTTGAGAGGTTTAGCGGAGCTTCGCTCCGCTCTACGTGGGGTGGAAGATTCAGCGGAGCGGCGCTCCGCTCTACGGGGCGTCGGTGCGGCTCGGCCCAGGCACCATCCGCCCCCGCACGGCGCGAGTCGTGCGTACCGGCTAGAATCGACGGCCCGACGATCCGCAAGGCCGGCCCTGGGCCGACGACACGATGTCCGAACAAACCGATCTGAAACAAGCCGCCCTCGACTATCACCGCCAGGATCCGCCGGGCAAAATCAAGGTCGCGCCGACCAAGCCGCTGGTGACGCAGCGCGACCTCGCGCTGGCCTACTCGCCGGGCGTGGCCTACGCCTGCGAGGCCATCGTCGCCGACCCCAACGCCGCCAGCGAAATGACCGCGCGCGGCAATTTGGTCGCGGTGATCACCAACGGCACCGCGGTGCTGGGTCTCGGCGACATCGGCCCGCTCGCCGGCAAACCGGTGATGGAAGGCAAGGGCGTGCTGTTCCAGAAGTTCGCCGGCATCGACGTGTTCGACATCGAAGTGAACGAACGCGACCCCGACAAACTCGTCGACATCATCGCCTCGCTCGAACCCACGTTCGGCGGCATCAACCTCGAAGACATCAAAGCCCCGGAATGTTTCATCGTCGAGCGCAAGCTGCGCGAGCGCATGAACATCCCGGTGTTCCACGACGATCAGCACGGCACCGCGATCATCGTCGGCGCCGCCGTGCTCAACGCGTTGGAGATCGTCGGCAAGAAGATCGAAGACGTGAAGCTGGCCACCTCCGGCGCGGGCGCGGCGGGCATCGCCTGCCTCGACATGCTGGTGGCGCTGGGCATGAAGCGCGAGAACATCCTCGCCGTGGATCGCGACGGCGTGCTGCACACCGGCCGCGCGAATCTCGACCCCGACAAGGCGCGTTACGCGCGCGATACCGACAAACGCACGTTGGCCGACATCGTGGTCGGCGCCGACGTGTTCCTCGGCCTCTCCGCCGCCGGCATCCTGAAACCGGAGATGGTCGCGACGATGGCCGAACGGCCGGTGATTCTGGCGTTGGCGAATCCGACCCCGGAAATCATGCCGGAAGAGGCGAAGAAGGTCCGGCCCGATTGCATCGTCGCGACCGGCCGCAGCGACTTCCCGAATCAAGTCAACAACGCGCTGTGTTTCCCGTACATTTTCCGCGGCGCGCTGGACGTGGGCGCGACCGAAATCAACGAGGCGATGAAGCTCGCCTGCGTGCGCGCGATCGCGCAACTGGCGCGGATGGAAGCCTCCGATCTCGGCGGCGCCTACGCCGAAGAAGCGCCGAAATTCGGCGCCGAGTACATCATCCCGCGCCCATTCGACCCGCGCCTGCTCACCATCCTCGCGCCCGCCGTGGCGCGCGCCGCGATGGAGTCCGGCATCGCGCTGCGGCCCATCGCGGATATGCGCGCGTACGAAGAGAAACTCGCGCAATTCATCTACCGCACCGGCTTGCTGATGAAACCGGTGTATGACCGCGCCCGCAAAGACCGCAAACGCGTGGTCTACGCCGAGGGCGAGGAAGAAACCGTGTTGCGCGCGGTGCAGACCGTGGTCGATGAGCGACTGGCGCGCCCGATTCTGATCGGCCGCCCCGATGTGATCGAAACCCGTCTGCAGCGTTTGGGCCTGCGCATGCGCGTCGGCGTCGATTTCGATCTGACCAACATCCACGACGATCCGCGTTTCAACGATTACTGGCAGCAATACCACCGCATCACCGAACGTCGCGGCGTCACCCCCGCGGCGGCGAAAAATCTGCTGCGCTCGCGCACCACGCTGATCGCCGCGCTAATGGTGGAGCGCGGCGAAGCGGACGCGATGATCTGCGGCCTCGTCGGCCGTTTCCACAAGAAACTCGGCTACCTGCGCAGCATTTTCGATTTCGACCGCGGCGTCACCGGCACTGCGGCGATGACCGGCGTCATCAACGACCACGGCGTGTGGTTCTTCCTCGACACCCATGTGCAAGTGGACCCGAGCGCCGAGCAAATCGCCGAAGCCACGCTGCAGGCCTCGTATCGACTCAAACTGTTCGGTATCGAACCGAAAGTCGCGCTGCTGTCGCATTCGAACTACGGCAGCCACGAAAACCCCAGCGCCGCGAAGATGCGCAAGGCCTACGAACTGATCCGTAAACGCGTGCCCAAGCTCGAAATCGACGGCGAAATGATGGCCGACACCGCCTGGGACGAAGGCCTGCGCCGACGCATGTTCCCCAACACCACACTGAGCGGCCGCCCCAATCTGTTCGTGATGCCGAACCTCGACGCCGCCAACATCACCTACAACATGGTGCGCGTGATGACCGACGGCGTCGCCATCGGACCGATCCTGATGGGCCTGGACCAACCCGCCTACATCCTCACCCCCGCCTCCACCCCGCGCCGCGTCGTCAACATGACCGCCATCGCCGCCGTCGAAGCGCAAATCCGCAAACAACAACGCGAAACCGATGCCGCGAACCGCAAGGCGATGCGGGAGGATTGAGGGGCGGGCGAGCCAGAGCTTTGTGGGAGGCCCGGAAGGGCCGATCGACACTCAACAGCACCATGAAAGTAAAGAGGATTTTTGTGGGAGGCCCGGAAGGGCCGATCCTTTGTGGGAAACCCGGAAGGGCCGATCGAAACTCACCAACACCATGAGCCTCGCGGGAGACCCCATAGGACCGGCCGGCATTCACCGCGATCAAACAAAGAAGTCTGTTGTGGGAGGCCCGGCAGGACCGATCAACACCCACCAGCACCATAAAAGAGTCTGAGCTTTGTGGGAGGCCCGGCAGGGCCGACGAACACGGCGACGATCTCAAAACACCCCGGCCCATCCGCATTCCGAATGCGGATACAGCTCCGCCGACGACACCAACCCGGCTCTCACCGGGTTTTCGAGCGCATACCGAACAGTCGCCGGCACATCCTCTTCCCGCCGCAGCGCTCTGTCATGAAACCCTGGCATCCAGATCGGATTCGCGCCGGACACCGCTTCGCGCGCCGCTCGCGATGTCACCGATTTGATCCGGTTCATCGCATGCATCAGCGATTCGCTTTCGCCCAGTATCAGAACCAGATGCAAATGATCCGGCATCAATACCCAGCACAGCGCTTTCGAGTCGCGCCAGAGCCTCGGCTCGCGTAAGGCCTCGGTCGCCGCCGAAGCGCGGCGGACATCCGCGAACAGCGGCCGCCGCTCGATACAAACCGTTGTGATCAGATAGGCCTGCTGCGGAATCGATCTGCGGCCTTTGCGCAATCGGCGATAGCCATCATTGGCGAATCGTTCGTTCATGCCCACAGTGTCGGCGCGCTTGAATTCCGATTCGATCGGATTTTTCCGAATCCGTTGTCGGCGAATGCCTCTTCTTTTCGTCGGCCTTTCCTAGCCTCCCACAACAGGCCTATTCCTTTCATAGTGGCGGGTCGCAATCGGCCCTTCCGGGCCTCCCACAAAGCCCAGACTCTTTCATGCTGCTGGTGGGGATTGATCGGCCCTGCCGGGCCTCCCACAAAGCCCAGACTCTTTCATGCTGCTGGTGGGAATCGATCGGCCCTTCCGGGCCTCCCACAAAGCCCAGACTCTTTCATGCTGCTGGTGGGAATCGATCGGCCCTGCCGGGCCTCCCACAAAGCTTGAGCCCTCGCCTCCCACCCCCCGAAATCGAATTCTTCCCATCCCCGCCGCCATACCGCACCGCACAGGGTCTGGGGCCGAACACCCCCTGCTAGAATCCTGGCTCTAATCTGGAACCCACGTTCGGGCCGACCGGCCCGACCCACACGCGGCGCGGCCGCGCGGAGCCCTAGGCATGAGTTGGTTGAACGATCTGCTGCAGAACGACCCCGATCCCACCGAAACCCGCGAGTGGGTCGAATCGCTCAAGGCCGTCATCGACGCCGACGGCCCCGGCCGGGCGCACCAGTTGCTCGAGGGCATGGTCGAACTGACCCGCCGCGCCGGCGCGCATCTGCCGTTCGCGCCGACCACCGAATACATCAACACCATTCGCTCGCACCTGGAGCCGCGCATGAGCGGCGACCAGCACATGGAATGGCGCATCCGTTCGCTGATCCGCTGGAACGCGATGGCCATGGTGGTGCGCGCCAATCGCAAACCCGGCGACCTCGGCGGTCACATCGCCTCGTTCGCCTCGTCGGCCACGCTGTACGACGTGGGTTTCAACCATTTCTGGCGGGCGCCCAGCGCCGACCATCCCGGCGACCTCATCGCGGTCCAAGGCCATAGCTCGCCCGGCGTGTACGCCCGCGCCTTCCTCGAAGGCCGCTTCACCGAATCGCAGCTCGACCATTTCCGCATGGAAGTGGACGGCCGCGGCATCAGCAGCTACCCGCACCCATGGCTGATGCCGGATTTCTGGCAATTCCCCACCGTGTCGATGGGCCTCGGCCCGATCGGCGCCATCTACCAGGCCCGCAACTGGAAATACCTCGAAGGCCGCGGCCTGATGCCGAAGTCCGACCGCAAGGTCTGGGCCTTCCTTGGCGACGGCGAATGCGACGAACCCGAAAGCCTCGGCGCGATTTCGGTCGCCGGCCGCGAAGGGCTCGACAATCTCGTCTTCGTCATCAACTGCAACTTGCAGCGCCTCGACGGCCCGGTGCGCGGCAACGGCAAGATCATCCAGGAACTCGAAGGCCAGTTCCGCGGCGCGGGTTGGAACGTGGTCAAAACCGTATGGGGCAGTTATTGGGATCCGCTGCTCGCCAAAGACAACACCGGCCAGCTCAAGCGGTTGATGATGGAAACCGTCGACGGCGAATACCAAAACTGCAAAGCCTTCGGCGGCGCGTACACGCGCGAGCATTTCTTCGGCAAATATCCCGAAACCGCCGCGATGGTCGCGAACATGAGCGACGACGACATCTGGCGTCTCAATCGCGGCGGCCACGACCCGCACAAGGTCTACGCCGCGTACGACAACGCGATGAAGACCGCCGGCCAACCCACCGTGATCCTCGCCAAAACGGTGAAGGGTTACGGCATGGGCGCCTCAGGCGAATCGCTGAATCCCACGCACCAAACCAAGAAGCTCGACGACGACGCCGTGCGCGCGTTCCGCGACCGCTTCAAGATCGCCATTCCCGACGAGCAATTCAAAGACGGCGCGGTGCCGTTCTTCCACCCCGGCGAAAAATCGCCGGAAGTCGAGTACATGCTGGAACGTCGTCGCGCGCTCGGCGGCTTCCTGCCGCAGCGCCGCCGCAAGAGCACGCAAACGCTCGAAGCGCCGAAGATGGAAGTCTTCGACCGCCTGCTCAAATCCAGCGGCGACCGCGAAATCAGCACCACCATGGCCTTCGTGCAAGCGCTGAACGTGATTCTGCGCGACAAGTCCGTCGGCCCGCGCTGCGTGCCGATCGTCGCCGACGAAGCCCGCACCTTCGGCATGGAAGGCCTGTTCCGCCAACTCGGTATCTACGCGCCGCAGGGCCAGAAATACAAACCGGTCGATCGCGATCAATTGATGTACTACCGCGAAGACGCCGCCGGCCAGGTGCTGGAAGAAGGCATCACCGAATGCGGCGCGTTCTCGTCGTGGATGGCCGCGGCCACCAGCTACAGCACCAACGATTTGCCGATGCTGCCGTTCTACATCTTCTATTCGATGTTCGGCTTCCAACGCATCGGCGACAGCGCGTGGCAAGCCGCCGACATGCGCGCGCGCGGCTTCCTACTGGGCGCCACCGCCGGCCGCACCACGCTCAACGGCGAAGGCCTGCAGCACGAAGACGGCCACTCGCATCTGCTGGCCGGCGCCATCCCCAACTGCCGCGCGTACGACCCCACGTTCGGCTTCGAAGTCGCCGTGATCCTGCAGCACGGCATGCAGCGCATGCTGCAAGAGCAACACGACGAGTACTACTACCTCACCCTGATGAACGAAAACTACGCCCACCCGGACATGCCCGAAGGCGCGGCCGAGGGCATCATCAAGGGCATGTACTTGCTGAAGGACGCCGGCAAACCGAAGAAAGGCGAACTGCGCGTGCAACTGCTCGGCAGCGGCACCATCCTGCGCGAAGCCATCGCCGCCGCCGAACTATTGGATAAGGATTTCGGCGTCACCGCCGACATCTGGAGCTGCCCCAGCTTCACCGAGCTGCGCCGCGACGGCTTCGACGCCGAACGCTGGAACCGCTTGAATCCCGAAGCGAAGACCCCGCGCAAAGCGTATGTGACCGAACTGCTGGACACCCGCCAAGGCCCCGCCATCGCCGCCACCGACTACGTCCGCGCCTTCGCCGACCAGATCCGCGCCTTCGTCCCGATGCGCTACACCGTGCTGGGCACCGACGGCTTCGGCCGCTCCGACACCCGCGCGAATCTACGCCGTCACTTCGAAGTGGATCGCTATTACATCGCCCACGCGGCGATCGATGCGCTGGCGAAGGAAGGGAAGATGACGGGGAAGGATGTCTCCCGAGCGATCAAGCTTTATAAGATCGATGTGGAGAAGGGGAATCCGGTGGGGGTTTGAAATACCGGCAAGAATTACCATCAAAGAGACGGCAATATGGTCGCCCTTTGCTTCTTAGTGCAGGATCAGGTTCAATCTCTGTGTCGACTTGCCATTAAACGTCCGGCCATACTACAACCGATCCCTCAAATTAATTTCACTCCTGTCCGCAATGACGCGAAAACTCACCGCAATTGATCTTTTTGCAGGCTGCGGCGGTCTAACCCAAGGACTGAAAGACTCGGGTTACGCGGTCCTTGGCGCCGTCGAAGTAGATGAAAAAGCAAGGCACACATATACGCTCAATCACCCGGAAGTGAAATTAGCAGGCAGTGATATCAGAAAACTGAGCGCGCAAGAGCTAATGGAATCAATCGGACTGAAAGCCGGAGAACTGGATCTGTTAGCAGGATGCCCGCCATGCCAAGGATTTTCTACACTACGGGCTCGAGCAGGGAAGAGTCCTGCAGCAGACAGTAGGAATAAACTTATTGATGATTTTGGACGAATAGCAGTCGAATTAAATCCAAAATACATAATGATGGAAAATGTTCCCGCCCTAGCAAACTATGATGGCTTCAAGAAGCTCGTCTCGAAACTAGAACGCAGGGGATATAGCGTTATTTACGAAACACTGGATGCTGCGAATTATTTTGTGCCACAGCGCCGCAAGCGACTTATTCTTTGCGCCAGTCGAATTGGAAGGCCAAAACTGGCAAAGCCATCACGCGAGTTACTTAGCGTTCGAAGTGCCATTGGGTATCTGGGAGAACCCGGAAGCACAGGGGACGAAATCCATGATATTCCATCGAAACGCCAACACGAAAGAACAAGAGAAATAATATCACTCATCCCAAAAGACGGGGGGAGCAGACATAGTTTGCCCCAACATCTTCGACTTGCTTGCCATTCCCGCGTCTCAGGCTTCAACGACGTATATGGTCGGATGGCATGGGAGTCTGCATCGCCAACGATTACTAGCGGATGCACTAACCCATCGAAGGGCAGATTCATTCACCCAGAGCATAATCGCCCGATTACTCTTCGAGAGGCAGCTTTGCTTCAGGGGTTTCCTCCAGATTACAAGTTTGAGGTTCGGCACGGAAAAGAAGCTATTGCTCTAATGATCGGGAATGCGCTTCCGCCTCCCTTTATTGCAGCACAAGGGAAAGCAATAGCACAGGGGATAAAAGATGGATCGCGTTAATGCATTAATTGAGTCGATAGAACGGAAATTTTCGCAAAAGAAGTTTAATAAATTTATTCATGAAATAAATTTTGCAAGATTTAAATCTTTTGCACCAAACGCAAAGATTGTAATGAAATTTCCAGTCACGCTGCTTGTCGGCCCAAACGGCGGTGGGAAAAGTTCTATTTTGCATGCTGCATGGGGGATGCCACTAAAATTCAGCACATCTAGATTCTGGTTTTCAACGCCTGTCGACCCGATAGATTTTGATCACACAAATCAGAATAGATACTGGTACAAGCATTACATTCAACCAATTGATCTAATGGTGCAGTGCAGGAAGATGTGCGGCAACAAACGACATGGTTACTGGGAGCCAACAAGGCCTGCTCAAAAGGAAGGCATGGAGGAAATGCCCGCCAAAGATGTATCTAATGAGAAATTCATGAGTCCGAGCGGTGATCGCTGGAATCAAGTTGACAGGACCCCATATTATATAAATTCAAAATCAGAATCGAATGCTTTCGATAGATTTTTCTATTCTGTCGACCATGCAAGTCTAGAAGCCAGACAAGATCATTTCGTGAGATATTCAAGGCAATTGAAAATAGCCGCCGAGAACAATTCTTCTACACTGTATTACTACGGTGTTCAGCGGATCAAAGAAAACTACGAGATACCAACAGAATTACTTAACTCCATTAACAGAATTCTGGGGAAAAAGTACATATCCGCTAGGTACATTAACCATTCTTTATATGATAGAAATTTTTCACCAAGCGTCATATTTGAAACATCAAAAAGAAAATACTCAGAAAGCTTTGCGGGTAGCGGAGAACTAGCTGTAGTTAACTACGTGGTTTCACTTGGTAAGGTCGATGATTTTGATCTCGTCTTGCTCGATGAGCCCGAAACATCACTTCACCCTGGCGCGCAAAAAAGACTCATGGAGCACATTCTTGAGGTCGTTGACAAAAAACACATCCAAGTTTTGATATCTACCCATTCTCGCGAATTTGTTGATCTTTTACCCATAGAAGCTCTAGTTGTGCTTGATGAATCGGCTGATGGAATATTCATTAGAGAAAGTCCAACAAAAGCGTCCGCTTTTTATAGGCTAGGAAACCTGCAGAAGGGAAAGCTGACAATTATCACGGAAGATCAATTATTAAAAGCACTCGCGGAAAGATCCTTGGAAAGACTACCGCCCGAAGTAAGAGACTCTGTTGTCGTCGTGGCAGCTGAAGTTGGCGCCTCAGAGATGCTCTCGAATCAAGTGAGAGCATACGCGCAAACCGGCGAAAATGTTCTGATGCTACTGGACGGCGACCAATCCGCATTAAAAAATGTAATTCAATTTAACCTGCTAGAGCTATCGTCTGCTAGCGAGAAAATTCTGCTCGGAAATCTAAAAGCACAGAATGTCTCTTTGGTCGGATCAAAATTTTCTCTTCTTGAATGGATTAGATGGTGTAAAGAAAGAGTAATTTTTATTGACGAAACCTGTCCAGAAAAGATTTTTTTATCTTTGTTGAAACCAGAACACCCTCTATTGTCTAATCCGAGCGCAAAAAACAAAGACTTCAAAGAGTCTGTACGGACCGAATTGGACAGAAACGGGAATAATAGAGATCACAACGCGCAGCAAATTTTGTTCAAATTTCTTCTCGGAGCCGCACCACAAGACAGTGACGCATCAAAAAGCCTCAAGAATCTAACCGAGCAATTTGCACGCAGCCTCCCTCATCTGATAGAGAGCGAGTAGCCCGGTAACTCGTAAGTCGGGTGGCTCGGATGTCCGTTGCGCGGTTCGTTGTGACATGCTTTCGCCATGACGAATCTACTCCGTTTGCTTCTCGCGGCCGCCTTCGCTGGGGCGGTGTGTCCGGCGTTGGCCGATTCCTGGATGCCGCCCAGCATCGAGGTCACCGAGTCGGCCGATGGTCGGCATCGCGTCACCGTCGTGCCGCGCGGCATCGAAAGCGCGCTGGCGTTTTTCGAGGACAAGGTGAAAGGCGCGCAGCCCGCGGGCCAGCGGTCCGGCGATCCGCAGCGGTCGCCGATCGCGCGGGTGGAAGCGCGCGATGCCGCAGGGCAGTGGCGTCTGCTGTGGCAGATGCCGTTGGTGAACGATGTGGCGCCGACCTCGGTGTTGCTCGCGAAAGACGCCAAGTTTCTGGTCACTTTCGACAATTGGCATTCGGCGGGCTACGGCGACGATGTGGTCGCGATCTACGACCACCAGGGCCATCTGGTGCGCAAGCTGGGGCTCGAAGACATTCTGCCGGACGCCTATGTGAATCATCTGCCGCGCTCGGTGAGCTCGCGTTGGTGGGGCCGCAATCATGCGCTGGTGGACGAAGACCGCGCCGTAGAACTGCAGGTGGTCGAACCCAGTTCCGATAGCGACGACGAGACGAATACGGTCCCCGTGCGCCTGCGTCTGGCCGATGGCGCGCTGATTCCGCCCAGCGGTGCCGCGTGGGAGCGCGCGCTCGGCCGCGCGTTGCAACTCGAAGCAGCGCGTCACGCCGCTTGGGAAAAAGTGCGGCAAGAACGCATCCGCCCGCTTCCCGCGCCGACGACCAACGACACGCACGCTTGGCGGCACTACATGTTCGAGATTCGCGATCGCATCGCCAACGATGACGAGCTCATCGGCGGCATGGTGTTGGCGGCGCCGGGCGAAGACGAGGGATGGCACGATGCCGATGCCATCCGCTCGACCATCAAGCGCTACGACCCCGCGAGCGAGTATTCGGATAAGCAGATGATCTTCGCCTCGCCCACGTCCGATGTTTTGGCGAACGTACTCGCCAAGGCCTTGCGCGCACGCGAAGCCGGTTCGTTGAAAGACCTCCGCATCGTGTTCATCGGCAAACCCGCCGATGGCCAGATGCTCATCGAAGCCGCGCAGAACACCGGCGCGACGATCACACCGGTGGATAGCACGACCCCATTCCCGCCGGGCAAACCGCTCCCCGAGCAAGCACCGCCATCGTGGGTCGATACGAGCGCCGATTTTTGATGTGGCGGGGTGAACGGCGAGTGAGGAACGCCGCTCCATGAATCGGGTCTCGGATTAGCCGATCGAAGGCAAAAACGCAGAAGGTGCGGAAAGCAGGAATCGCTCAAACTGACTCTCTTCGGTGCTGGCTTGATCGGTCAATTATGGATGTGTAGCATCGTCCGAACCCATCAGGCAGGAAGGGGAATCGTCATGAAGCGGTTTCTTCTCGCAGCTTTTCTTTTATCCAGCAGCGTCGGATTCACCGCATGCGCTTCGTCTCCCGGAAAACAACGCGCACCCGCCGACTTCACTGGGGTTTGGTCGATCGATCTGTGCAACAAGACCGACCCCGATATTCAGTGCGGCACATTCGATCTTTATCTTTACCAAGATAAGGAGGGCCGCATCTGTGGCGAACATTTCGTGGCCACGCCGGGTTTGGGGCGCCTCGACGAATCCGACCCTGCGACCGTTCTTGGAACCGTTTCCGATGGCATCGCGGTGGTCGTCATCCGCAGTACTCGCAACGACGCTCGGTATATGGCTCGTCTTTCGTTAATCGGCGATCAACTGCGTTGGGAAAGGGTTGGGATGATCGCCAAGGGCATCAACGACGAACCTCCTATCATTCCTGGAATCAAGACGCTCGCACGCGCCCGAATGAAGGAGAAATTGCAATATCAGCAAGACATCGTTTCGTCTCCTTGCGAATGGCCTCAATGGGGGCCCTGAGGAATTCTTGTCGACGGAAAGACCGAGGCCTATATGCCGATTGAGTACCACGACCGCACAGAAGAAGAGTATCGACGCCGCGCCAGCGTCATGATCCGGAATTTCGAAGGTTTCGAACAGTCGTCCTACGACGCCGGCGACAACATGGCGACGATTGGCTACGGCTATACCTTTAATCGAAACAACAACGTTGAATTATGGGACGCCGCAGGGGTTCGCCTATCGCAGGATGAGCGAAGACAGCTTGCTGCCATCGACGCCGCCCCCGCAAACCAGAAGACTGCCCTAGGGCTGGCATTCACCGGGCAAATCACCAGAGATGAGGCGCGAAGCCTTCTTGAGAATGTCAGTCTGGGTAGATACGAGACACATGCCGATCGCTTGGGTATTCCGAACTCCGATGAGCGCGCAGCGACCGTCTCGATCACCTACAACCGGGGCGATGGCCGCATGCGATCGCATATGCAGGGCTTCAACGATGCTATTGCGGATGGCGACCGCGCAGAAGCTTGGTATCAGCTCCGATACAACAGCCGCGGGACCAATCGGGATCCAGACATCGAGCTGGGCATCCGAGCACGCCGGAATATGGAAGCCCACGCTTTCGGTCTATACAACGACCCGCAAAACGTCACGTCCGATGAAGCCAGAAACGTCTATCGCATGTTCCAACTGCATCGCGAAGACATTCTGGCCAATGAACGCGGTTGGGGCGTCGATTTCGAGGGTAATCGCGCAGATAGACGTCATGATGCGGTCGGTCTCTCGAATCGAAATTGGCCCGACCTTTCCCGTGAGTATGGGCAGGTGCCGACGATCTCCGAGGCATTGGAGCCCGCTCGCCGGCGACTGCTCGCCGATCTGCGCGCGGAGAATCCCGACTTGGCGGATAGGCTGCGAGACACGGATTTCGCCACTACAGCGATATTCCTCGATCCGGGCCGGGAGCTACGCGATCCCGATGCAGTGGATCGTCAATATCCTACCGACACGGGGAACAGGCGAACGAATGAGCGCAATGAGTCGCTCAGAGCGGTGACTTACAACACAACAACCGGTCATGTCGACGACGACAACCACGCCGCCACCATCGACTCCCGCCGCACGACCCGCGGCCAGAACCCGCGCGAAATCGACAGCAACGACTTGCTGATCGGCATGGGCGGCGACGACACGCTGCGCGCGCATCGCGGCGACGATATTCTGATCGGCGGCGCGGGGCGCGACCGGATGGAGGGCGGCGTCGGCCACGACACGTATGTGGTCGGCGGCGGCGACACGATTATGGACAACGACGGGCGCGGCGAGTTGCGCTGGAATCGGCAAGCATTGACCGGCGGCGCGCGCAACGAGGGCGACCCGGCGAACACGTATCGCAGCGCCGATGGGCAATACACCTACACGCTGGACGGTACGACGCTGACGGTGGCGCATCGCGACGGCGAATCGGTGCGCGTGGAGAATTACGCGCGCGGCGATCTGGGCATTCGTCTGGAAGAACCACCGGCGCGCCGTCAAGGCGAGGCGCAACCCGAGAACGCGCCCGCGAATGGTCGCGACGAACGACCCGAACAAGGCACGTTCGCGCAATCGCTCGAACGTCTGAGTCCGCAGGATCGCGCGGCATACGACCGCATGCTCGCATCGGTCCAGTCGCGCGGCGGCTACAACGAAGAGCAAGCGCAGAACATCGCCGCCGCCGGGTTAGCGGAACTCAGACGCCGCGAAACGCTGGTGCGCGAACCGCAAGACGTCGGCATCTACGGCGACCGCTTGTTTACCGCGTATTTTCCGCATGGCCGCGATCGCGAACCCAATTTCCACGCCAACGTGCGCTTAGACGACGCCGCCCAGACACCCGCACGCGACAGTCTGCAGCAGGTCGAAACGCTTCAGCAGCAGCGCGCGATCGCGCCGCAGACGCAAGCGCTCGAACAGCGGGAGCAACAGAATGCGCCGACGATCGGCGGCCGTACGCAATAACCTGTCGAGCGGGTGCCGATCCGCAATCAACGAAGCGGCGCGACCAGTCGTTCGGAAAACGCGGCGACGCCCATAACGAAAAAGCCCGACCAAGGGTCGGGCTTTTCGGCGTTTCGACAGCGGCGAAGCTTAGATCACTTGGACCTGCTCGGCCTGCATGCCTTTCTGGCCCTGCGTGGCGACGAACGACACGCGCTGGCCTTCTTGCAAGCTTTTGAAACCGGAGCTCTGGATCGAGCGGAAGTGCACGAAGAGGTCGGGGCCGCTTTCCGGCGTGATGAAGCCGAAGCCCTTGGCATCGTTGAACCACTTCACGGTGCCGGTTTGAGTCTGAGACATGATATTTACCTTGGAACTAAAGATGGAAGAGAGACGCGTCGATACAGGGACCGGCAGCGAGACATGCAGCGGTACGCCCTGCCGGGGGCATGGTACGCTGTTTTCGACCGCGAAAGTGGCGGAATCGCGGTTCCGCCGTCCTCGCGGGTCGAAAAATGCGCCGTTTATCGGCGCGCATGCTCAGTATTCAGCCGTTTAGCGCTTTCGCATGGCCCAGCGCGACACCGCGTTCGAGCAGCGCGAGCGCGTCCGCGACACTGTCGCCATCGCATTCCAAGCACATGATCGCCGCGTTGTAGGCGGCGATGTTCCGCGCTTCCGAACGCGCGCTGGCTGCTTAGCGACGCGCCGGTTCGCGCGCGGCGGCGCATCGACGCAGCGCATCACGGGCCGCGTGGCCGCCGGTCCATTCGACGCGAGCGACGCTCTTGCCATCGATCGACAGTTCGAACCAGTGCGCGTCTTCGATGTTGTCGAGCAGCGCGTCGAACGTCGGTACCGCGAACGCGATGGCGCCATACGCTTGACCGCGCTGCACGTAGTTGAAGGTTCGCACGGTTTGCGGTGGGTCCTCGCCGGTTTGCGCGAGCGTCACCGCGATGTTGCGCACGGCGTCCGGGCGCGGGATGTGCTCGCTCCAGAAAGTGATCATCGCGCCGTCGAAGTCGCCGCCCGGGCCGGAGAGACGAACGAAGCCGTCCTTGCGCCAAAACAGCGCGGCGCAATACTCGCCGGGGTCGGCGTCGATCTTGTCCTGAAAGAATTGCCACGTCCCGTCGCGATAGGCGCGCGATTTCGGGTCGTCGAGGATGCGCTCCAAGGCGTCGAGCGCCGCTCGACGCGATGCGACGATGGCGTGATCCAGATAGAACGCGGTCGGGTCGTAGTACGGTTCCGGCGCATCGTCGTCGTAGGGCTCGTCGCCCCACCACTCAGGTGGCGGCGGAGTCGCGGCGATATCGACCATGTCGCTGTGATGTTGCGCCATTTGCGCGCAGATATTCGGCAAGTCGGAACAGGCCTGCGCGGGCGCAGCGCAGACGGCGGCGAGCAGAGCGACGAAGCGAATACGACGATACGGCAAGCGAACCTCCGAAACGGATCTATCAAAACACATCTGCCAAAACGGATCTGCCAAAAGGCATCTGCGAATTCGACGCGCGAGGGCAGTCGAGATGTTCGACCCAATGTACCTCAATCGAGCCGCGACGCGCAGCACCGAGCGATCGTTCTCGAACATTGAGACGCCTCCGCAGCAGGCTATGCATTCGCATCGACATCTCGACGAGCGTTCGCAGCGCTGTGTCGGGCTCCATTCCACACCGATTTCACAAACAAGCGACGACAATCCGCCCGGCGGCGCAGCCGCTCGGATGTTCGCCCGCCGTTCGCAGCGCCTGTCGTTCGCGGCGCCTGTCGTTCGCGGCGCGTGCCGCGACGCTCGCCGATGGGCGAGCGCCGTTTCGTTCCGTTTCGTCCATCGCGATATCGCTATCGAATGCGACTTTCACAACACCACCACCATGGATGCTTTCATGACCCGATCGTTTTCCCTTCTCACTCGCTTCCGCGCTCCTTTCTTCCGCAAAACCATGCTCGCGGCTGCGATCGTCGCAACCTCTTCCGGCATCGCCGCCGTCGATGCGCGCGCCGGTAATGCGGATCTGGACACTTCTTATGCGTTCGGCGGCGTTTTCTTGCGCGAATTGAGCGCTTATGGCGGCCGCGGCACGGCCGGTGCGCTGCAACCCGACGGCAAATTGCTGCTTGGCGGCTGGGTGCAAGACGCGTACGGCGGCACCGACTTCGGCATCGCGCGTCATCTCAACGATTCGGTTCCCGACTACGTTTTCGGCGACGGCACCGGAAAGCTGGTGTACGACATCGTCTACAGCCAGAACGAAGTCACCGATATGGCCTACACCAGCGCCGGCATCTACGCGGCGGGTTTCAGCTATATCGGCGCCAACCCGGTGATGACGCTGACGCGGCTCACGCACGCGGGCGCGCTCGATACCAGTTTCGCGAGCGGCGGCAAGCTGACGGTGCAAGTCGGTACGTGGTCGATGGCGCAAGGCATCGCGGTGCAGCCCGACGGCAAAATCCTGCTTGTCGGTCAAAGTTTCGACGCGGTCACCAAGAACGATTTCGCCGTCGTTCGCGTCAACACCAACGGCACGCTCGATTCGAGCTTCGGTTTATCGGGCAAAGTGCGCATCGCGTTGTCGTCGAACGATAACGACTTGGCGCACAGCGTCGCGGTGACGCCGGACGGTAAAATTTACGTCGCTGGCGAAAGCAGAAACGGCAGCGTGTTTTCGACGCCGGTGATTCGCTTGAATCTGTATGGCGATCTCGACCCCGGCTTCGGCAGCGGCGGCATCGTGTATCTGTCGCGCACCGGATACAACCTCTACGGCCGCGCGGTCGCCCTGGACCTCGAAGGCAAAGTCATCGTCGGTTCGAACGCACTGCAGGCCGCGCCCTATCTTTATGGCGTCAACGTGACGCGCCTGAACACCGACGGCACGCTCGATACCGCCTACAACGGCAACGGCCATTTCTACACGCCGATCGCGCCGAACGGTCTTTACGATCTGAACGCGATGGAAGTGACGCCGTTAGGCAAGACGATGCTCGCCGGCCAATTGTCGATTTCCAGCAGCGGCACGACCACGGCCTTCACCGCACGCATCGGCGAAGGCGGTTTTTTGGATCCCAGCTATAACAACGGCGTGGGCTACAAATTCGGCGATATCGGTTCGTCGTACGCGTCGCCGACCAGCGCGGAATTCCTCGCGTTGGCGCCGGACGGCAAGTTCTACGTCGGCGGCTATAGTCAAGCGCGGTATTTCGCGATGCGTTATCAAGGCGATGCGCTCGACGTCACGCCCGACCAAGCCGTTTTCGCGCCTTACGACGATGTGGCGCGTTCGACGCAACAAACCAGCCAGCTCATCTATATCAGCGGTTTGACGCTCGGTGCGCGCGTGCCGATCTCGGTGTCGAACGGCAGCTACATCCGCAACGGTGCGCCCGCGACGACCGTGCCGGGCTATGTCGCCAACGGCGATTGGATCAAGTTGGTGCACACCTCCTCGCCCAACTACGGGTCCACGGTCGTCACCACGTTGACCGTCGGCGGCCTGTCGCCCGCGAACAATCGCGGCACGATCCTCGGCACGCAAATGGTCGCGTCGTTCGGCAGTACGACGCTGCCGTTCCCGTCGAAGGGCGGCGGCGGCGAACCGCTCTGATCGCGTCGCGACGGCGACCAGCGACGGCGATCTGCGGCGGCGCGTCTTCGGGCGCGTCGCCGTCTCGCGAATCGATGCCCACGCCGCGCTCGCGACGCGGCGTTTTTTGTCGATAATCGTCGGCATCGATCATCGGTCGCACGCATGCATACCCGCCGAACCGCTGCACTGGAAACGCCTATGCACGCCGTCGATCGAGCGGCCATCGGTATCGACAGCGGCGCAAGAAAATCGTGTCGAAGAAGCACACCGAGGAAACGAGTCGTCGCTGTCCGAAGCCGATCAATACTCTGGGGGCGGCGCGGCAACCATGCGGGCTCGCGAGCGATGAATCGAAACTCCGCCGTATGAACCGACGGCATCGATGGCTGTTCGGACTGAGCGGCCTCTTGGTCGCGCTGGCCTGCATCGACTCGCCCGTGTTGCTACCGTATCCGCTGTTCGTCGCCTGCGTAATGTTCGATTGGCGGCTGTTCGGAGGGGCGTTGCCGCGCATGCGTCCCTGGCTGCGTTTGTTGATCGCGACGCTGCTGGCGACCTGCGTATTGGAAACCGGCGCCTGGGCGCATAACTTCATTCGCGATGCCTCGGCACCGGCGCTGTTTCATCCGCAATTGTTCGCCGATCTGCTGATCGCTGTCGGGTTTTACCTCGGTTGGTGGTTGACGTGGTGGTGGCGACTGCGGCGCGACCGCTATTCCGTCGCCGAAGTCTTCTGGATCACCGCAATCTACGGCGTGTTGATCGAACAACAGGGCGCGATTTTTCTGCAAGGGCTCGCGACGATGCCGCTCGGCTTCGCGCTCTGGGTCTTCGTCGCGTTGGCCTACGGTTCGACCATGGCGCTCGCCTACGTGCTGGCGGGCGGCCCCGAGATCTTCGCGCCTCTTGCACCCGTGTCCTCTGCGCAGACGAACCGACGCATCGCAACGCGCCTCGCGAAATATCTGTTGCCGTGGTTGGGGCTGTTCGTCGCGTCGGTCGCGCTGATCGTGCTGTGGAATTGGCCGATCGAAGCGATGCACCTACTGCCGCCGAAACGTTTTCCCATGCGCGAACATCCGTTCTGGTGAGCGATCCGCGTGTCGCTGCGCGACGCCTGCGAACGCATCGCGCACCCGATGGGCATCGGATCGGATGCGCCGAAGTCGCATTGGTAGAATGACGGCATGTCGAAACCCGTCGTCGCCGCCAGCAAATTCATCAGCCTCGTGCTGCGTCATCGCCCGGATGCGATCGGGCTCGCGCTCGATTCGGAAGGCTGGGCGGATATCGAGACGCTGATTCGTCTCTCGCAGTCGCATCGCCCGCTCACCCGCGCGCTGATCGACGAGGTGGTGGCGACGAACAACAAGCAGCGGTTCGCGATCAGCGACGACGGCACGCGGATTCGCGCACGGCAGGGGCATTCGATCGAGGTCGAACTCGGTCTTTCGCCCATCGCGCCGCCGGAGCGGCTGTATCACGGCACCGCGACGCGGTCGCTGCACGCGATCCGGCTCGACGGTTTAAGCAAGCGGCAGCGCCAGCATGTGCATCTGTCGGCCGACCCCGATACCGCGACGAACGTCGGCACGCGCCACGGCAAGCCTGTGGTGCTGACGGTGCGCGCCAGCGAAATGGCCGCGTCGGGGTATGCGTTCTTCCGGTCGGAAAACGGCGTGTGGTTGACCGACGCGGTGCCGCCGCAGTTCATCGATTTTCCTGAGATTTGACCGACGACACGACAGAAACGAGCCGAAATCGAATCGAGTCGGATCGAATCCCGCGGAAACGTCCCGAATTGTTCGGGAATACGTTTTCAGCACGGGTCTCGCGCCTTGCCCTGGATACTCGGATCGCCGACAGTGCAGCGCGCCGCGCATTGCGCAAACCGTTTTTTCGAGTGCGTTTTTGCTGCATCGCACAACCGCGATGCCGACGATTGACTCCGACCGAACTTTTCAGGAGGGCAGGATGCGTACCTTTTCGTATCGCTGGAACCGCGCGCTGACCACGCTCGCGGCATTGTGTCTGACCTTCACCTTGGCCGCTTGCGACCCGCCTTGGCGCGGCGAAATCACGGCCGAGGGCGCGAACGCCGAATTCGGCTCGGCGCAAGCCGCGCTCGATGCGCTCGAGAAACACAGCGGCGGCGAGACGATGAGCGGCATGTGCAGTGCGACCGACCTCAGCACCGTGCTCGACCCGGTCCCGCCCTCGACCGGCAGCTCGCCGGTCAACGTGCGTATCCATTACCGTCGCGACGACGCGCAGTACGGCGATTGGGGCTTGCATCTGTGGCAAGTGAACGATGCCGGCCAGTACATCTCGGACTATCCGGGCGTGAGTTGGAACACGTCGTTCGCGCGCACGGGCATCGATAGCTACGGCGCGTATTTCGATCTGCCTGCGACGGCGTTCGATAATCCCGCGGCCGCCGGTTTCGGTTTCATCGTGCATCCGCCGGGCCAGGGCGGCGACCCGGGCGTGGATCGCGTGTGGAAATTCGCCGACGGCGGCGAGTTCTGGCTGCGCTCCGGCGACAGCACGATCTACCGCAGCAACCCGCTGACCACGACGCCCGATGTGCATACCGTTCGCGTGCATTACAAACGTTTCGACGGTGTGTTCGATCAATGGGGCCTGCATTTGTGGCCCACCAGCGGCATCGACCCCAGCCGTCTGCCCGGTTTGACGCTCGACCAGTGGGGCAATCCGGTGCCGCTCAGCGCGATGCCGGGGTATGTCGCGCAAGGCGCGAACGATATCGTGTTCGATCTGCCGGTATTGAATCCGACCGGCGATGCGAATCGCCGCGCCGTGGAATTCATCATCCACGGCATGCCGAGCAATCCCAACGGCGGCGTGAACAACAAAGACGGCTGGAACGACAATATCCGCGTGTCGTTCGGCGCGATGAACATCGCCAACGGCGTCGGTCATGTTTGGTTGATCGGCGGCGATGCGCGCGTGTTCTACTCCACGCCGGACACGCGCCGCGTGTCCAGCACCGATGCGCGCGCGGTGTGGTTGACGCGCGATCGCATCCGTTGGCCGCAAGTCGATAGCGCGGGTCGCTTCAAGCTCTACCACTCCGCCAGCGGTCAAATCCGCGTGCGTCGCGGCGCGCAGACGCAAGGCGCGGACGGCGCGATCGCGCTCGATGTCGGCGGCGACGTGCCGGCCGATGCCGCCGCGCGCTTCCAATACGTCGGCGCAGGCGTGGTGCTCTCGGTGCCGACCGCTGCCGCCGCGCAACTCGATCAAGCGCTGCGCGGACAAGTGGTGTTGGTGCAGGAAGACAACGACGGCAACGCGCTCGGCGCGACCACCGCGCAGATCGCGGGTTTGTTGGACGATCGTTTCGCCGCGGCCGAAGCGGTGAACGACTTGGGCGTGTCGATCCGTCGCGGTCGCACCGCGTTCAAGCTGTGGGCGCCGACCGCGCAGAAGGTCACGTTGTGCATCTACGGCCGCGGCGGTTTCCGCAGCGCGCAGCGCGACATGCAATTCGATGCGACGACCGGCGTGTGGAGCCTGCAGCAGCACGGCCGTCTCGACGGCTTGTACTACCGCTACGCCGTCGAAACCTTCGTGCGCGGCGTCGGTCGCGTGCGCAATCTCGTCACCGATCCGTATTCGATCGGGCTCGACGCGAATTCGCAGCGCAGCTACATCGCCGATCTCGATGCGCCGTGGCTGATGCCGCACGGTTGGCGACACAGCGACCCGCCGCGCAACGTGCGCGCGCAGGAAGACCTGTCGGTGTACGAACTGCACGTCCGCGATTTTTCGGCGAACGACACCAGCGTCAGTCCACGCAATCGCGGCAAATATCTCGCGTTCGCTGAGTGGAACGCGAACGGTATGAAGCATCTGCGCGCGCTCGCCCGCGCCGGTTTGACCGACGTGCATCTGCTGCCGGTGTTCGATATCGCCAGCGTGCCGGAAACCGGCTGCGTGTCGCCGACGATCCCCGACGCCGGCCCCGATTGGGCCGATCAACAAGCGGCGGTGGCCGCGACGCGCGGCGAAGATTGCTTCAACTGGGGCTACGACCCCTGGCACTTCACCGCGCCGGAAGGCAGCTACGCCAGCGACGCGAACGACGGCGCCGCGCGCATCCGCGAATTCCGCGCGATGGTGATGAATTTGCATCGCGCCGGTCTGCGCGTGGGCATGGATGTGGTCTACAACCACACCTCCGCCTCGGGCCAGAACGATCGCTCGGTGCTCGATCGCGTGGTGCCGGGTTACTACCACCGCCTCAACGAAGCCGGCGATATTGAACGCTCGACGTGCTGCGACAACACCGCCACCGAAAACGCGATGATGGGCAAGCTCATGATCGATTCGGTGAAGACCTGGGCGACGGAGTACAAGATCAGCTCGTTCCGTTTCGATTTGATGGGCCACCAGCCGCGCGCGACGATGGAACGGCTGCAAAGCGAAGTGAACGCCGCCGCCGGTCGCCGCGTCGAACTGTTCGGCGAAGGTTGGAATTTCGGCGAAGTCGCCAACGGCGCGCGCTTCGTGCAGGCCTCGCAGTTGTCGCTCAACGGTTCGGGTATCGGCACCTTCAGCGACCGCGCGCGCGATCATGTGCGCGGCGGTTCCGGTTTCGACAGCGGCATTTCGCTGCGTCGCAATCAGGGCTACATCAACGGCATGCATTACGACGACAACGGCACCGGCGGCAACAAGAGCCGCAACGACCTGATGTGGTCGGCCGATGTGATCAAAGTCGGTCTGGCCGGTTCGGTGCGCGATTTCACGATGACCACGCATTGGAACGCGACGCTGCGCTTGGATCAGATCGACTACGGCGGACAGCCGGCCGGTTACGTGACCGACCCGCAGGAAGTGGTGAACTACGTCGAGAACCACGACAACTGGACGCTGTTCGACAACAACGCGCTCAAACTGCCCGAGAACACCAGCCGCGAAGATCGCGCGCGGGTGCAGATGCTGGGTGCGGCGATCAACGCCTTCAGCCAGGGCATCGCGTATTGGCACGCGGGCGTGGACACGCTGCGCAGCAAATCGCTGGATCGCAACAGCTACGACAGCGGCGATTGGTTCAACCGCATCGATTGGAGCTACGCCGACAATTACTTCGGCACCGGCTTGCCGCCGGAAGGCGACAACGGCGGTAATTGGTCGACGATGGCGCCGCTGTTGCGCAACGCCGACATTAAACCGACCGCGACCGAGATCCGCTGGACCCGCGATGCGTTCCGCGATCTGCTGAAAATCCGCGCCAGCTCGCGACTGTTCCGCTTGCGCACCAGCGACGAGATCAAGCAGCGCTTGAGCTTCCGCAACACCGGCAGCGATCAAGTGGCGACGGTGTTGGTCGGTCATCTCGACGGCGACGGCTACGACGGCGCGAATTACGACGACGTGCTGTATTTCGTCAACGTCGACAAGACCGCGCAAACGTTGACGCTTCCGACGGAAGCCGGCAAAGCCTATCGCCTGCATCCGGTGCATCGCGCCCACGACGCCGCCGACCGCCGCGCCGCCGCCGCGACCTACGACACCGCCACCGGCCGCTTCGTCTTGCCGCCGCGCACGGCGGTGGTGTTTGTGGTGCGGTAAGGGAAGTCGAAGCGCTCGCTCCTCGCCTTCGGGCGAGGAGCGGGTTAACAACTCGTAGCGCGGGTGCAACCCGCCGAATCGAAGCGACTCCGTATGAGCCGCGGTCGAACTTGAGGCTTAAGACACGCCGAGAATGCGTTCGCGGATTGTGGAAGGCGGATTGCGGAAGGCGGGTTGGCACCCGCCCAACGGCGCTACCGTTTCGGGTATCGTGCTGGCGTCATCGGGATAAGGTCGTCGAGGTATCGACTCTCATGAAAATTGGATTATTTCGTACGTTCTTCGCGCTGGTCGTCTTGACGATCGCGTCCGCAGCAGCGGGGAAAGAGCCCAGCGAACGTCAACGTATTCTCGACGCGGCGCGCCCGCGCGCAGCGACGGCCGCGGGGCAACCGGTGCGCATCAAAGTCGATAAGCTCAACGTCGATGGTGGCTGGGCGGTGCTGGTGGGCGAGTTGGTCGGGCCGCCCGACAAAACCATCGACTGGGATAAAGCGACGAACTGCGAAGTCGAACTCGACAAGATGCTGTGGGTGGTGCTGCGCAAGCGCGGCGTCGCGTGGCGGGTCGAACATATCGACATTTGCGCGTCCGAACCGCCGTACTGGTATCTGGAGCAATTCGGCGGTTTCGTCTGGCCCTGCGGCGTGTACAAGGGCTTGGACGGTCCTGACGGCGTGGCGCTGGAAGCCCAATGCCGAGCCGTGCGCGGAACGCCGTAGGGCGCAGGAAACTCGCCGCGTCGCAGCGATGCGCGCAGGCCGCAGCGAACATTGAAGCGACCATGAGGCGTGGAGAGCGTGGTGTGGGTTGCGAAAGGCGGGTTGCACCCGCCCTACAGGGCACCGCAACGATCGCCGAGCGCATCGCGGAGCGAACACACCTCAGCAGCCCAAGCATCGATATCGAAGTTCTGCGGGTCGTCGTGGCCGCCGATGAAGCCGGTGTCCAACACCGCGTGGTACGCGGGAATCAGCCATTCGCCGGCACGCACGCTGGCGGCGACGTAGACCAGCGCTAAGCGTTTGGTTTGCGCGGCGCTGAAGCCGGGATTCTGCGCGATACGGTCGTTGACGCATTCGCCGTCGGGGCGATGCAGCGGCGCGTCGTCGGCCGCCTGCGGGCGGCGCAGTTGCACGTTCTCGATATGCAGAAACAGGCCGCGGCTGGGTTCGCGCAGAAATT
>Ga0075157_10000728_pt1 | contig 23919 bp, 19 predicted proteins | sample JI81BgreenDNA_FD_70967 | JGI IMG/M metagenome (GOLD analysis project Ga0075157, IMG submission 70967) | Wastewater effluent complex algal communities from Wisconsin, to seasonally profile nutrient transformation and Carbon sequestration -... | ecosystem: Engineered > WWTP > Effluent > Algae...
ATACCTCTTCGGCAATGCCCTGCTTGTTGCGGCGGTAAACTCCTGGATGCCTATCCAAAAGATCTACCTGCCCGAAGGCGTTTGGTACGACCTCTACAACGGTCACCGCTACACAGGTGGTCAGGTACACACCATCGACACACCACGTGAGGTATTGCCCGTATTTGTAAAAGAATCGGCTGTATTGCCGATGCAATTACCTGGTCAATTTGTGGATGGCGCTAGCAAAGAACACCTCGACTTGCACATCTTTGGTGGATATGCTACCTATGAAGGCTATTGGTACAACGACGATGGCAACAGTTATGGCTTTGAAAAAGGCGAATACGAAAAACGTATGCTGCTGCATCATGGCGATGAAAAGAAACTGGTACTTGGCGAAAGCCTCGGCAGCTTCAACAGCGGATTTAAACACCTCAGGTTGTATTTCCACGGCATCGAAACGCCCGAAGTCATCATCAACGGTAAGGCGCATGCCACGCATCACGAAAAAGTACGCTTCATTGAGCCCATCAGCAATTTCGACCCCTTCTTTACCGGAGGCGAACACGCATGGGAGCATGCACATGTGGCAACGGTAACCCTGCCATATGACCGAAAGCAATTGGAAATAAAGTACTGATTTAATCTTGTCCGAGGTGACGCGCTAAGAAAGCTTCGATTGACTCGTACATCGCAATGCGGTTTTCCTGCTTGCGAAATCCATGGCCCTCGTCTTCACGCAAAATGTAGTCAACCTCTACACCACGTGCGGCGAGGGCTTCTACGATCTGATCGGCTTCTGCCTTTTTCACCCTCGGATCTTTGGCGCCTTGAATCACCATGAGCGGCACCTTGATTTTATCGGCATGAAAAACGGGTGAAACTTGCACGTAATGGAGGCTGTCTGACTGCGGATGCCCAATCATTTCGTAAAACATCTCCCTTCCCTGCTCCCAATAAGGCGGAATGGTTTGCATGAGGGTGAACAAATTCGACACACCCACATAGTCTATACCGCAAGCATAGAGATCGGGGGTGAAAGCGAGTCCGGCCAAAACAGCATACCCACCGTAACTGCCGCCATAAATGGCAATGCGGCTCGGATCGGCAATGCCTTGTTGGATCACGTGGTTTACCCCATCGGTGATGTCGTTCTGCATGTTCTTGCCCCATTGCTTGAAGCTGGCCTCCCAAAAAGAACGACCATATCCGGTTGAACCCCTGAAGTTCATCTGCAAAACAGCATATCCCCGGTTGGCTAAAAACTGAACGTTCTGATCAAAACGCCATACATCACGTGTCCATGGACCTCCGTGAGGAACTACCACCAGTGGCAGGTTTTTCGGCTTGGTGCCATTGGGGATGGTTAAATAGCCATTGATGATCAATCCGTCACGCGAAGTGTAGCTGATGGGGCGCACTTCGGCCATGTTTTCCTTTTTCAACCACGGACTCAAATCGGCCAACAAACGCAGCTTGCCGGTCTTTAAGTTATACAGATAATATGAGCCCATCGTACGATCCGAATAGGTTCTGATGACCACACTGGTTTCCTTTTCGTCGGTTCCGGTGAAAACAACTTCATCCTCCCCGAGTTGCTTGGCTATCTTTTGGTAAACCTTTTCGGCTCTGTTGGCCAGAAAATGATACTGCATTTTCCAGTCGGTATACTGAACAAAAAGCGGCTCATGATCCAACTTTGAAAAAACCAACCAATCAATGTCGTATGAAGGGTGCTCGTAGATGACTTTAACGGTTTCGAGCTTTTTCAAATCGAACAAAACAGCGGCCTTTTTGTCGCGGCCCACATTGGTAAGGGCATACACCCAGTTGGCTTCGGTCGGGTGGAATTTGATAGGAACAAAGGCATCTTTAAAACCTATGCTGAACAACTCCTCGAAAGGCTCTTCTTGCTTTTTGCGGTGTAAAAACGACTGACTGGTTCCGTCGGTGGTTACCACCATGCGAATGAGTCCATGCTCGTCGGTGAGATATTCCGAATAATTGCCTGGATTTTCCAGCTCCAACCGGAGCTCGCCAGTTTCCAAATTGAGGCGGAACACATCAAACACTTGTGGATTGCGCTTATTCAGTCCCACGAGCAACATGCCTGAGTCATGCTGCAATTCATCGATGATTTCGGTACGCACTCCTTCAAAGCGGGTGAGCACTTTGGTTGCTTTGCCTTGAATGTCTACTGTGGAGAGGTAATAGTTTTCATCACCGTTGTTGTCGCGCAAAAAAAACAGCCGATCATTACCCGCCCAACCGAAACGCGCAATGTCTCTATCGGTCAAGTCGGTTATTCGCCAGCTCGAATCGCCGCTCACCCTTTGAATGAAAATATTCATGCGATCCTCGTAAGGAGCAAGGAATGCCAGGAATTGTCCGTTTGGTGAAAGCTTGTAGGAAAGGCGGTCGGGATTGCGGAAAAAATCGGCCACCGGAATCTTGTCGGCATGACAAGCATTGCGTTCCTCACATCCCCATAAAAAAGGGAGCAAGGCGAAAAACCAAACAAATTTCCGGATAAGCATGAAGTGTCAAAATACGGGCATTTCGGGCAGAACTACCACCCAAAAAATGCTAAAACTCTCTAAAAACTGCCTTCTTCAATTTTTGGATTTCATGGTCTTTTGTGCATATTGCCGTTGAAATTTCACCTAAAACCAAATGGAAAAACCTAAACTTAGTTTTTGGCAAATCTGGAACATTAGTTTTGGCTTTTTGGGCGTTCAAATAGGCTATTCGCTTCAAAACGCCAATACGAGCCGCATTTTATCAGCCATTGGCGCCGACCCCCACCACCTGAGCCTGTTTTGGCTGGCGGCGCCAGTCGCAGGTTTGATTGTACAGCCTATAGTCGGCTTAAGTAGCGACAATACCTGGACCAGACTGGGGCGGAGAATCCCCTTCATTGTAGCGGGTGCTATTGTGTCTGCGTTGGCCATGTTCTTCATGCCCAACTCAGAATATTTTGCCTACTTGCTTCCACCCCTGTTCTTTGGAGCTACCATGCTGCTACTCATGGATACCTCTTTTAACGTAACCATGCAACCCTTTAGGGCATTGGTCAGCGACATGGTACCCGACAGCCAAAGGAACCTGGGCTATTCCGTTCAGAGCTTCCTAATCAATGTGGGCGCCGTACTGGGCTCGGTACTTCCATTTCTATTAACCTATTACGGCATGTCGAATGAGCCGGCTGCCGGACAAAAGGTGGCCCCTACTGTGATTTGGGCATTTTACATAGGCGGCGCTACCCTGCTCCTGGCTGTTTTGTGGACGGCCTATCGCACACGTGAATACCCACCGGATGAGTACGCCAAATACAACAACATGGAAGGCGAAAAACCGGCTAATCCGGGCTTTTTCGCCCTCATCAAGCAAGCACCACGTGCCATGTACGAATTGGCCTTCACCCAGTTCTTTTCTTGGTTCGCGCTTTTTTTGATGTGGGTGTATACCACCAACGGCATTGCTGCCAATGTGTGGGGAACCACCGATTCCCAATCGTTGGCCTTTAATGAGGCCGGCAACTGGACAGGGATTATTTTCGCGGTTTACAGCGTTTTTGCAGCATTGTTTTCGCTGGCTATCACACCGCTTGCCGACAGGTTCGGACGTAAAAACGTATATGCCCTCTCCTTGCTCGCAGGTGGACTTGGCCTGGCGTCTATGATGTTTGTAACTGATAAGTACCTGCTATTTGGTTCTATGGTCGGTGTGGGCATTGGCTGGGCTGCTATCCTGGCTTTGCCATATACCTTGCTTTCAAGTCATTTGCCGGCCCGACAAACCGGTGTGTACATGGGCTTGTTCAATGCAACCATTACCATCCCACAGATTGCTGCAGGCCTTTTGGGTGGCGTTTTGTTGGGCATGATGGATGGCAATGCAGCCGCCATGCTGGGCATTGCTGGACTTTCGATGGGCATTGCCGCTGTCGGAGCGAGATGGATTGTGAAGTAAACATCCAGCCATAAAAAAAGGCCTGTGCATTGCTGCACAGGCCTTTTTTATGGGCAGATTCGATTAGAACTTCACAACCGATTGGCTGAGACGACCCTTCGAAGAGCTCAGCACCACGCGGTACATACCCTGAGGCAAAGTGCTTACATCTACACGAACCGGATTCGCAGTTTGCTCGGCAACGAATTGCTGCTGCATTACCACTTGTCCATTCACACCGTAAACCTGCAACAGCGCATTTTCGGCGTTTGAAGCATCAATCCACAAATCGTTTTGAACGGGGTTCGGGTAAACTTTCAAGGACATCTTGCTCAAATCTGAAATGCTCAAACCAAAATTGCCAAAATAGTATTCGCGCTTTTCATTGTTCACATAGGCTGAGGTAGTCTGATCCCAGTTCTGACGAACCCACCGGTAAACGCGGTTATCAGATGTATAATTCAGGATATGCTTTTCACCAGCCATGACCGTCCAGGTAGCACCCATATACGACTCTTGCTTTTCTTCAGTCAGGTTGTTGTTCGAATCATAGGTCCAAGACTCACGGTAATCCGGCACCCAGTTGCCATTGTCAAGCGACTCATTCAAAGCTAAAGTCATGTTCGCACCAGCATAAGTAAACACCACACGGTAGTTATCAACCCATGCATTGCTAGACCACTCTTGTTCCATAACCTGAGCAACGCGGCTGTTTGCCATGGTAGAAACCAATTTGTACTGGTTCACAAAGCTTCCAGAAACGCGTGCTTCCTCAATGTAATCGGTAGGACTCAAGCGGTAATCATTTGAAGCAAAGGGCAATTCAGCAAACAAAAATTGTGAGATATCTAGCAGGCCACCAAAAGTTGAAGAGAAGCCCAAATAACCGAAGTTCCAAACGACGTTCGTATAGCGGAGATCCTCGGAAGTAAGCCATGTATTGGTGGTCTCATCCCAGGGAGTCATCACCACAGCAGTTGGATGACCGTTGGTACCAAAAACAAAATCGGTCATGCGCTGCTGATTTACCCAGGCGGGTACGGTTGCAGAACCGTCGTAATAGCTGCGAATGGCTTGGCTAGGAACGCCACCTGTATAGGTAATGGCCAATGAATCGCCACTGTTCAAGTTGAGCACACCGTTGGTTTGCTCATATACCAACATAGACGTTTGGTTGCCATTGGCATCGTAATTCATGGTAAAGCGTGTCATCACCTGTGGCTGCTGGCCAGGCAAAGCCAAAATCATTTCAATTAGGGTAGCTCTGCCGGCGGCATTGTAGGTAAAATTGTACGACAGCAAAGGCAGGCCACTCACAGAGAAAATGAGTTGTGAAACGCGGCCATTCTGATATCGGATACCCGCATTGTTTTCTACAGCCCAGGCGCCATTGTCCCAAGAAGAAATCACCACCGAGTCAGGGAAACCCGATTGGCTAACACGTGCATGCTGTAAACGCGCCTCATGCAACAAATGCGTGAGCTGCTTGAGGGAAGGATGTTGATTAAATTGTGGCACAGGCCATTTGGCGAAGGCCGACGTGGTCAAAACCATCATCATGGCTATGACACCGTTTAATAAGTAGCTTTTTTTCATGGTTATTGGGATGATTTGGTGTACAAAATTAAGGTTTATATCAGCCATTCAATATAATATCCAGAAAATACCACCTGGAGGGTATGGAGACTCATAAACAAGGTTAGGTTCATGGGCAACTAGCAACAAATCTTTACCTTCGCTACAAATTACTTGCATGTTCGCTGTCATTCATTGGAACGTTAATCCTGAAATTTTTCCCGAACTACTGCCCATACGTTGGTATGGACTTCTATTTATGTCGGGATTTGTGTTGGGCTACTATCTCCTGGAAAAGGTTTTCAAACAAGAAGGGAAAGCGGTTACCCTACTCGATAGCCTGTCGATGTACGTAGGCATAGGTACCATCGCTGGTGCCCGTTTAGGACACTGCTTGTTTTACGAACCGGCTTACTACCTCTCCAACCCCATCGAAATCCTAAAAATTTGGGAAGGCGGACTTGCATCGCATGGTGCCGTGGTAGGCATTTTGTTGGCCAACTACCTTTATGGCAAAAAATACGCGCAAACCGGCTTTTTCTGGGTTACCGACCGCTTGGTAATGGTAGTTGCCTTGGCTGCAGCGCTCATCCGCATTGGCAACCTCATGAACTCTGAAATTGTGGGTGCACCAACCGACCTGCCCTGGGGATTTGTTTTTGAGCGCTTGGGCGATGCCACGCCACGTCATCCCAGCCAACTCTATGAGGCGCTTTTCTACTTGCTTTCATTCGGTATCCTCTATCGCGCTTATTGGAAACAGCAAGCCGGTAAATTCGCCGGACGCATGTTTGGCTTGTTCCTCATGCTGATTTTCGGCTTCCGCTTTGTCATTGAATTCATCAAAGACGTGCAAGTCGATTTCGAGAAGGGCATGGCACTCAACATGGGCCAGTGGCTCAGTTTGCCGCTGATTTTATTGGGTTTCTGGCTGTGGTACCGCAGCCGTCAATCAGAGCTCAAAGGAGCGTAAGAATGCTTCTGCAGCCACCATATCGGCGTGCAGAAAACGATCGCTTTCCATAAAACTTACCTGTTCGCGGAAATCCTTTTTGTGCTTTTCAATCACAGTTGAACTGGCAGCATCTCTGAAATCCAGGGCCTGACAGGCGTTCAACCATTCAATGGCCAGCAATCGGTAGGCATTGTCGACCACCCTGAACAATTTGGTTGCCGCATTGGCGCCCATGCTTACGTGGTCCTCCTGTCCGTTCGACGATACAATGCTGTCGGTGCTTGCCGGCACGCTGAGCTGTTTGTTCTGCGAAGCGATGGATGCCGCTGTGTATTGCGGAATCATCATGCCTGAGTGCAAACCCGAGTTGGCTGCCAAAAAAGGCGGCAAACCACGCGTACCCGAAATCAGCTGGTATGTCCTGCGTTCGCTGATGGAACCCAACTCAGACAGCGCCATGGCCAAATAATCCATCGCCAGTGCCAAGGGCTGTCCGTGAAAATTGCCTCCGCTGATGATCAAATCTTCGTCGGGGAAGATATTGGGGTTATCACTTACCGCATTGATTTCGCGGCTGAAAACATCTTTCACATGGCTGCACACATCGCGTGAGGCGCCGTGCACCTGCGGAATGCAGCGAAAACTGTAGGGATCTTGAACAGCTTTGCGCTCCTGCTTTTGCAAAGCACTGTCTCCAAGCAACTGCAACATATGCGCAGCCACCTGCAGTTGTCCCGGATGCGGCCTCACCTGATGAATAGCAGGATGAAAGGGCTCCAGGCGGCCACCAAATGCATCGAGCGAAGCAGCTGCCACCAAATCGGCTTTGTTCAGCAAGTCTTCGGCAGCCAATACGGCATAAACGCCATAAGCCGACATAAACTGGGTGCCGTTCAATAGAGCCAGGCCTTCTTTGGCTTCGAGATGCAGCGGCTGCAAGCCCAATTTTTTGAGGGCATCGGATGCGTCTAGGCGCTGACCAACCAACCACACTTCTCCTTCTCCAATAAGCGGCAGGCACAAATGCGCCAAGGGGGCCAAATCGCCCGAAGCGCCCAAGGAGCCCTGCTGGTACACCACGGGCAACAAGCCCGCATTGTAAAAAGCCACCAAGCGATGCACGGTTTCGAGTGCCACGCCTGAATGGCCGTATGCCAACGATTGGATTTTCAGCGCCAGCATCAGCCGCACCAGATCGGCAGGCACTTCTTCTCCCATGCCACAAGCGTGTGAGCGAATGAGGTTGTGCTGCAAATCGCTCAAAGCATCAGGGGCAATGCCCACGTTACACAAAGCCCCAAAACCAGTATTGATGCCATAAAACAGCTGCTGGTTTCCGGCTAACTTGCCATCGAGGTAAGCTTTGCCCTTTTGAATGCGGGCGATGGCCTGCTCCGACAATTCGAGCTGCACCCGTCCGTGCATGACTGCTTTTAAATCGGAAAACGACAATTTTCCGCCCAGTTGAAGCTGCATCATAGCGTTTTGAATTTTTGAATGAGCTGGTCGATGGTGAATACTTCCTGCGTTCCGGCTGCCAGGTTTTTCAGCGCCACCGTACCTTGACGGGCTTCTTCTTCACCTACAATGGCCAGGTAAGGAATGTACTTGGCTTCAGCATAAGAGAATGCTTTTTTCAGCTTGTTGCCTTCGCTGAACCATTCTACCCCAATGCCTGCTTTGCGCAAGGCAGCCACAGCCGAAGCAGCATGCACCATTTCGGCTTCCGAAAAATGGAACACCAATACTTCACAAGCGTGGTAAATGCTGGCTGGAAAAAGTTCTAGCTGCTCCATCACGTCCATGATGCGCTCGGCACCGAATGAAACGCCTACGCCTGACAAACCATCGACCCCAAAAATGCCGGTAAGGTTGTCGTACCGGCCACCGCCACCAATGCTGCCCATGGCTACTTCGTGCGTAACCACTTCCACAATGGTTCCGGTATAATAATCGAGCCCACGGGCCAAAGTCATATCGAAACGCACTTTGCTCACATCAACTTGCAGAGCCTGCAAGCCTTGCCATACGGTTTGCATTTCCTGACGGGCCAAAGCGGACGCTTCGTCGCCCAACCAAGTGCAGAGCAAATCGAGCGCTTGTGGTTCGGTAGCGCGCTTGAGAAGGTCAAAAAAGCCATCAAGTTCTTTGTCAACTGCACCGGCAGCCAACAATTCGGCACGCACGGCCTCCTCACCTACTTTGTCGAGTTTGTCTAAAGGTACAGCCAGGGCTTGCTCGCCACCCGCCAATCCCAATTTCTGAGCAATGGGCGCAAAAAACTTGCGGTTGTTTACCCGCACAGTAAAGTCGCGGAAGCCTAGCTTGGTAAAAGCCTCTACATACAAGGCAATCAATTCCGATTCATGCTGCAGCGAAGTGCTGCCAATCACGTCGGCATCGCACTGGTAAAACTCACGGTAGCGACCTTTTTGGGGTCTGTCGGCACGCCAAACCGGCTGCATTTGGTACCGCTTGAAGGGAAAATGCAGGTTGCCACGATTCATGGCCACAAAACGGGCGAAAGGCACGGTCAAATCATAACGCAGGGCCTTCTCAGAAACCAGGCTGGTAAAAGAACGTGAACCATCGGCTTTGGCAGCTTCAAACTGGTCCTGACTTACCTCACCTAGGTAATCACCCGAGTTCAGAATTTTGAAAATGAGTCGGTCTCCCTCCTCCCCATACTTACCTGTGAGGGTGGAAAGGTTTTCCATGGCTGGCGTTTCCAAAGGCAAAAAGCCGTATTTGCGAAATGCCGCTTCAAGGATGCCGAAAATATACTTGCGCTTGGCCATGAGCTCCGGACCAAAGTCGCGGGTGCCACGTGCCAATGTAGGTTTAACCACTGCCATCTTTCAAAATTGAAAGGGCAAAGTTACACGGTACTGATCTTAATTTTCTTTTGGATTTCTTCTACGTAGCCTTTGAAGCGACGATCGGTCTCCATCAAGTCCTCAACCGTTTGGCAGCTGTGGATTACCGTGGAGTGGTCGCGACCACCAAAGTACTCGCCGATGGTCTTCAAGCTATTCTTGGTGAGCTTCTTGGCAAAATACATCGAAATCTGACGGGCTTGTACCACCTCACGCTTGCGGGTTTTGGCTTTCAGCAGGTCTACATTCAGGTCGAAATATTCGCACACCAGCGACTGAATAGACTCGATGGAAATTTCAAGGCTTACGTTCTTGACGAAATTACGCATTACCAACTTGGCCAACTCCAGGTCGGGCTGCTTCTTGCTCAAGGTGGTATAGGCCAGCAAAGAGGTCAATGCACCTTCCAGCTCACGGATGTTCGAATTGATGTTGTGTGCGATGAATTCCACCACTTCACGCGGCAATTCAATACCATCGGCGTACATCTTCATTTCGAGGATGGCCACGCGCGTCTCAAAATCAGGCAACTGCAAATCGGTGCTCAAACCCCATTTGAAACGCGAAAGCAAGCGTTCTTCCATGCCCTTCAAATCTTTGGGCGCACGGTCGCTGGTTAAGATGAGCTGCTTTCCGGTTTGGTGCAGGTGGTTGAAGATGTGGAAAAAGACATCCTGCGTCTTTTCCTTGTTGGCGAAGTTGTGAACGTCGTCGAGGATGAGCACATCCATCAACTGATAGAAATTCACAAAGTCGTTTGCCGAATTGTTCTTAAGTGCATCGATGAACTGCTGGGTAAACTTCTCAGCGGTTACATACAACACCGTCTTATTGGGGAAATTCGTTTTGATCTGGTTGCCAATAGCTTGCACCAAATGGCTCTTGCCTAAACCCACATTGCCATAAATCATGAGTGGGTTAAATGAAGTGCCTCCTGGTTTGGCAGCTACAGCCATGCCGGCACTGCGGGCCAGGCGGTTGCAATCGCCTTCCACGTAGTTATCAAAAGTGTAACGCGGATTGAGCTGCGAATCGACGTTGATTTTCTTGAGTCCTGGAATGATGAACGGATTTTTGATGCTGGCACCAATGTTCACCGGTACGTTCAGGTCAGGATTTTTGCTGCGGGCTTGTGAACCGGGCACATGAATGGTGTACGGACTTTTGTCCTGTCCCTGTGTGTCCATCACGATGCTGTACTCCAGGCGACCTTCGGTTCCCAGCTCACGTTTGATGGTCTTGTGCAACAGGTTCACATAATGCTCTTCTAACCACTCATAAAAGAACTGACTGGGCACTTGAATCGTGAGCACCGATTCGCGCAAACGCACTGGCTTGATGGGTTCAAACCATGTTTTAAAACTTTGCGGATTTACATTGTCACGGATAATCGAGAGGCAGTTACTCCATACAGTTTCCATTGAGCGCTCAGTCATAGGCCAGTCTTCTTTTTAATTCAATTCCTTGCGGGAGGTCGAATATGGGACAAAAAAAATTCACGAAAAAACCACTTCCGATTTGGTTACTACAAACTCACGCCAGTAAGCCAAAATGCCCAAGTTTTCCCCAATATAGATGTGAATTTTTTTTTCTGATTTTTTCATTTTCCGACTTGCATTTCATTCAGATTATGCATCATGCTGAATAACAGGAAATTACAAAAACGTTAACCATTTGATAAAGATTTATTAACACCAACAGGTTGAAAAACAGCCTTCAACAGCACGCAGCGGTGGAAAACCCAAATTGGCTACCGAATCAGATCGGCTGAACTCCTATGAACCCACCACTTTTTGCGCTGTACCTGAAAGCGCAAATCAACCCTACCCAGCCGAATGCCACTGTGACCAACCTGACAAACCAGTGTATGTCTGCCGTCATTTTGGCTAACCTTCACAGGCTCTTCGAGAAAGGTGTGGGTGTGACCCCCAATCACCACATCGATGCCCGGCACCTCTGCAGCCAAACGCAAATCGCTAGGTTTACTGGAATCCTGGTAGCGGTGTCCGAGGTGTGAGAGACAAATGACCAGATCACACTTCTGTTCGTCTCTGAGATACTCCACCTGCTTTCTTGCAGTCGCAATTGGGTCGAGGTATTTCGTCTTTCCAAAAAGCTTATCTGGTATTAATCCGGCAGGATCTATGCCCAACCCAAACAGCCCGATTTTTAGTCCGCCCTTTTGCACCAGGTAGTTGGCTTTCACCTTTCCGGCCAGGACTGTTTCGCTTAAATCGTAATTGGCCACCACCACCGGAAAGCGAATGTGCTCCATTTGACGGGCGAAGTTTTCCACCCCTTCATCAAAATCGTGGTTGCCCATGGTGGTGGCATCATAGCCCATCCACTGCATGGCTTTCATCTCAAGCGCGCCTTTGAAGAAGTTGAAATAGGGAGTGCCCTGAAAAATATCACCGGCATCGAGCAACAAAACGTGCTCTTCTTTGGCCCTGATGGCATCTATAAAGCGTTTCCGTGCGGCAATGCCGCCTAAACCCGCATTTGGTCCATTCGTCGGAAATGGCTCGATGCGACTGTGGGTATCGTTGGTATACAGAATGGTGAGCGCAATTTCCTTGCTTCCTGGCAAAGCATAGAGAGTGCGCGGCAAAGCCAGCAGCGCACTGGCCAATAAGCTTTTTTTGATGAAAACCCTTCTAGCGACGTTTGATCCTGCCATCTGTTTGCGTTTGAAGTACAGGGTTAGACTTGGCGCGTTCCTTCAGCGCCTCCATAATAATCTCCGAAAGCACCACCCCACTGGGCAATTGCTCGGCTGCCTTGCTTAAAAAACCACAGCCATCTCCCCCATTGGCCACATAATCGGGCATAACCATGCGATACTGCCGGTTTCCGCGAAGCGGCTCATTGCCAACCAACACCGAATAAGCCCGCCCATCCTCCATCTCAAATCGAAGTCCGGCCATAGGCGTGCCCCCCTTTTGGGCCCAATGGTTCAAAAAAGTATGCAGCAAGGCACTATCCATTACCACCAACTGCAGGTTATTGGCAAAAGGCAGCATTTCAAGCACATGTCCTGTCCGTACCGTATCAGCCGGTAAGCCCGATCTGATACCTCCATAATTGAGCATCGAGGCATCCACTTCCCCGAACTGTTCCCTGGCTCCTTGCAGCAGCAAATCGGCCAACAGATTTCCCAAAGCTGATTCGGGTTGGGCTTTTTGTAAAATGATCGGATTGTAGATGATGGGCTGCATGGTTGCCTGAAGCAATGCATTGCGGTAGGGTTGTATCAAACTATCGGCCGCGGGCATTGGTACACTGTCGCGCACCACCATATACCCGGCTGAAGCTGATTGGAGCACATGGGTTTTGACACAGGCCGAAAGCAGCACCAACCAAACCAGGCCTGAAAGAAGAACCTTAGGCATGTCGGCTGCTATCCAATTCACGACGCAATGCTGCCACGGCCTCATCAATGCTCAAGGTAGCTGCCTGTTGCTGCTGCAAAAGCTGACGGGCAAACTGAATTCCCGGCCCATCAACAGGCAGCAGGGCTCCGGCCTGCTGAATAGCTCCGGCCACCTGGTCGCGGGCCTGCAAAACTTTTTCCCAGGTGGAAGGCCTCACATAAACCTGCTGTGCGAGGTTGTGTTCAAATTCGGCACGCAGCTGTGCCAATAGCTGTAACTGCATGGCGGCAGCTGGCTGTTCGGTTGAGGTGCGGTGCACCAGGCCATCTGGACGTAGACGCTCCAACAGCAAAACCAGCCGCTCAAGCGCCTGAAGTTTCACCGGCAAGGTGGTGGCCTCAAACCTGGCCTGTTGCTCAGCTGCCAAACGAGCCGCTTCCATGGCCTGTTTTTGACCATATATATAGGTAACGAGCCAACTCAACCAAGCCAGCACCAACACGAGAATTATTCCGGGAATTAGCAGATTCATCCTTCAAAAATACGATTTCTACACTGCCTTCCCACCAAATGGGCGCAGCAATGAACCATTCAGCTTAAATTTGTATTTGAAAGCGTATGGAAACCACAGCCAATCTTACTTCTCCCCTGTTGAAAATCAGCGATTCTGCCAAAGCTGAATTGTTGCGTTTAACTGCTGCATTCCCCAACAACGAAATCATTCGCATTGGGGTTAAAGGAGGTGGCTGCTCGGGATTAACCTACATCCTCGATCAAACAGCTCCCACGTCCGACGACCATATCCTCGAATTCGACGAGTTGAAGGTAGCTGTTTCAGCAGCGCATGCCCTCTACCTCGAAGGTGTAGAACTTGATTTCGGAAGCGGCCTAGATAACCGCGGCTTCATTTTCAACAACCCGAATGCCAGCAGCACCTGCGGCTGCGGCACTTCCTTTTCTATCTAAAAGCACAAAGGCCGGTTAGTACCGGCCTTTGTTTCTTTCTCTGCGTTTGTAATCGTGACTGTGCTGCGGCACATTGCTCACCTGGCGGTTGCCAGGACGCTGTTCGCGCGGGCCGCGACTGAAGCCCTCTTTGCCGGCCGTGTATTCTATGCGAATGCGACGTCCATGGAAATGAGCTCCATCAAAGGTTTCGAGGATGTTTTTATCCAGGCCTTGCTCCACCTCTACATAACTGCGGGTTTCACCAATGTCTACCCTGCCCAGGTCGGCTTTGCGTAAACCCGAATTGTCGAGCAAGAACTGAAGGAAGCTGGCCTTGTAGAAACCATCTTTGATACCCAGATTGATGAACAACTTGGTATAATTGCTACCGCCACCGAAACCTGGATTCTCACGACCACCTGCTCTTTCAGCACCTTCGCCGCGCTCACGCACTTTGCCTTGGCCTGCATTCAAATCAGGGGCATTTTTATAATAGCGCAAGAAACGCTCAAATTCCAATGAAGCTATTTTTTTGATAAGCTCTTCCTTGCTAACCTCGGCAAACTTATCGGCCATTACTTGCGCAAAACGCTCGTATTCGCTGTGATCGGCCTCAGCTTGTAAGATTTTATCAAGGAAGTGCATGAATTGACGCTCAGTGATGTCACGACCACTGGGCACATCGGCACGGGTCATGGTCGACTTGATCATCTTTTCAATCTGCTTCAAGCGGTTTTGCTCGCGGTTGGTCACCAGCGATACGCAAATGCCTGAGCGACCGGCACGTGCAGTACGGCCCGAGCGGTGGGTATAAACCTCCGGATCATCGGGTAAAGCGTAATTGATAACGTGGGTAATGCCCGTAACGTCAATGCCACGTGCTGCCACGTCGGTAGCAATGAGCAGTTGCAAAGACTTTTCACGGAAACGTGCCATTACTTTGTCGCGCTGCTGTTGCGACAAATCGCCGTGCAAGGCTTCAATGTCGTATCCTTCGCGAATGAGTTTTTCCGTAATGTCCTGGGCTTCGGCTTTGGTACGGGTAAAAATAATGCCGTACATGCCCGGATTGTAGTCAACCAGTCGCTTGAGGGCTTCAAACTTGGCCGAAGCTTGCACCACGTGGTATACGTGCTCAATGTTTGCGGCACCTGCATTGCGTTGACCTACTGAAATTTCATGTGGATTTTGCATGTAGTTCGACGCAATCTGACGAACGCCCGAAGGCATGGTGGCCGAAAACAACCAGGTGGCCTCACGGGCCGTAGTGTTTTGGAGGATGTAATCAAGGTCGTCGCGGAAGCCCATGTTCAACATTTCGTCGGCTTCGTCGAGTACCACGTACTTAACGGTCCGCAGGTCGATGGCCTTGCGGTCAATGAGGTCGATCAAACGACCGGGAGTAGCCGCCACAATCTGTGGGCCTGCTTTTAACTCACGGATTTGCGTTTGGATGCTGGATCCGCCGTAAACAGCGGTAACGCCGAAACCCTTAATAAAACGACTGAAGTTTTTAACGTCTTCAGTGATTTGCAAACAGAGTTCGCGTGTTGGACTCAAAATCAATACCTGCACCTCACGGCGCTTTTCATCGGCCAAATGAGCGGCCGGTAATCCGAATGCTGCGGTTTTACCTGTGCCGGTTTGGGCCAGGCCTACAAAATCTCGTGTTCCACTTAATAGTACCGGAATGGCTTGCTCCTGAATCGGAGTTGGTTGGGTGTATCCCAATTTTTGGATTGCTTCCAGAATCTCAGGTCGCAAACCCAGTGTTTCAAATAATGACATCTAATGCGTGGGCGATTGATTCCGCCCCTAATGCCGCAAAGGTACGCTTAATTTACGGTTCCATTGCAATAAGCCACCAAACAGCTGGGCAGCCTGAACGAATATGCTTACTTTTGCCCACGTGTCTGCCATAATCATTGCCATCGACGGCTATTCATCCTGCGGAAAAAGCACGCTTGCCAAAGCCCTGGCTGCCAAACTAAACTACGGTTATGTAGATTCTGGCGCCATGTATCGGGCCGTCACCTTGTTTTTCATCGAAAATAAAATCGACTACGCGAAATCAAAGGCAGTATTGGCTGCGCTAAAAGACATTCACATCCATTTTGAATTAAACAAAGCATCGGGCCGGAACGAAACCTGGCTCAATGGCCGCATGGTCGAAGACCTCATCCGCTCCAAAGCAGTGAGCGATTATGTGAGTCCGGTTGCTACCTTGGCAGATGTACGCCGCGAAATGGTGGCTTTGCAGCGGTTGGCAGGACAAAATCGAGGCATCGTAATGGATGGCCGCGACATAGGCACTCACGTTTTTCCTGACGCTGAGTTGAAAATCTTCATGACCGCCGACCCGGAAGTGCGGGCATTGCGCCGTTACCGCGAATTATTGTCGAAAGGCGAAAGTTGGACCATGGAAGCTGTGCGCGACAACCTGCGTGAGCGCGACAGGATTGACAGCACCCGGGCTGAAAATCCGCTTCGTCAGGCAGTGGATGCGCGGGTACTCGATAACAGCCACCTATCGGAGAGCGAACAGCTTGAATTGGCCATAAGCTGGGCACAGCAGGCCATTATTTCCAAAAAGGCAAAAGGTTAAGGCTTACATACGCATCAGCTCCTACCATCCGCCTGAAGCCGATGAGTTCACCCAAGCGATCGGTACCAACAGTAATTGGCCCCCAACGCGCCCAAATACCCAACTGTAATTGTTCGTATTCATACAAAGTAAGCGGCAAGCCAACTTCTAACCAGGGCGATTCGTAGCGGGGTGCGATCATCAATTGATTGAGTCGTTTTAAGGAGTAGTCGCCAAACATGGGCAAGCGCTGCACCAAAGAGGCATGAAAATAATACTTTCCCAATATCCACACATCGTATTGTATACCCAATGCCGTTGCCAATCCCAAAGCAAAACCGGAAGTATCGGTTTGTAACTGCCCTTGTGAAGCAATTACGTTTAGAAAGTAGGATTCTGCACCATTTCCGTTCAAAAGTGCTTCGTCAGCCACCGATGCAGTAACATCTTTGGCAGCACCGAGGTATTTGGGAGCATTCACCCGAATAGAGCCCACATCCAGAAGCGAAACGCCCATGCGCCAGTAGTGGTTGGGTATGGGGCGAATGCTTTTTTTAAGCTTACGTCCAAAAGGCGTCTTATCGATTCGCTTTCTGTTGCGCACCTTGTTATTCGGGCCGTTGGGGTTAGCCTCTACATACTCAAAACCGATGTCGATTCCCAAGCCTGATCGGCCTTGAAAATAAGGCTGCTTTAAGGCATTGGCATAACCTCCCGAAAAAGCATTCAACTTAAACGAATCGGTATTCGTAACGGTGTAGTTGAGCTCATCAAATTGAGCATGCACACCCCGATACCCAAATACAGGTTTTAATACGGCTCCTATCGAAGCAGATCGGTTATAATGATGTAAAAACCTCCACGACCAGGCCAATTGTACTTCACTAAAGGTTGCCGCCTGAAAATCAATCCCATTTGATGAGATTGCCTGGTTCTTAAGCGGTTCAAATAAAATACTTTCCGAGTAATGCTTCATCAAGCCTCTACTCAAGCCGGTCAAGTTGAAAAAGGCACGATTTCCAATTCCAACACCTAAACTGTGATATCCCAATTGTACATAGGCACCCAAAACCTGAACACTTGCCTGTCCATGAAAATTGGTTTGCTCCAATTCCAGGTTCTGAAGCAAAATATCAGGTGGATTTGCTGACTGTTGGCTGATTTGGTTAACAATGCCAATGGAATAATTGCCGCTTATAAGTGCTGCCAATCCAGAAAAGTAACCCGACCGTAACCCATTGTTTTGCAGATTAGCTCCAATGGCGGGCAAATGAATTCCCCAAGGCGTGAAATTGTGGCTGATTCTGGCCGGATTCACTGCAGCAGCGTTCAAACCATTATACCCACTTGCTCCTAAGGATAATGCCGCTTGCGGATAAGCATTTAGCGGAGCGAGCAAAAGCAATGCAGCTCCAAAAAACCTAATCCAAAGCAGCATTTTATTCATTTCAATATTTGCTGCAGACGCTCCACATGCGGTGCTTCCTGCAACAGAAAGTGAAAAAGCCCTTTCACTTGCTGCGAACCATCCTGCTCGTACAAATAAAGCTTCTTCTTTTGCCTTTGCAGCAAAATCCAATATTTCTCTGGTACATTTACGATACCACTCACGCCTTCCGTCTTTTCTACACCTATGGCAGTAAGTTCAGAAAGTGGTAGCACAACTTTCTGCGTAATAATCAGTTTACGAAAGGTCAAGACCAAAGCGCCTTCCACATACTGAACATCCACTTTGGTAATGTATAATTTGCGATAAAAAATGCTCAGGAGCAGCAGCAACAATACAAACATGCCGTTATTAAACAGTCCGGCATGCTCCGGAAAGCGTGCCTGGACTGCATAACTTAACATTCCCAGCAACAAGGCAAATACGCCAAGCAACCAATAGGGCACTGCCCATTCATTGCTCATCAGTCGGTATACAATTGCCTGTTTGGCCATCTTAGTTTTTCCGTTTGCGTTCGTGCTCCTTCAGGTAAACCTTGCGAAGACGCATAGACTTAGGTGTAATTTCAATGTATTCGTCGTCCTGGATGTATTCCATAGCCTCTTCAAGTGAAAACACCTTTTTAGGAGCAATGCGCATATTGTCGTCCTTGCCCGAGGCACGCATGTTGGTGAGCTGCTTGCCTTTGACAATGTTCACAACGAGGTCAGCCGGACGATTGTTTTCACCTACTACCTGACCTTCGTAAATCTCCTCATTCGGGTCAACAAAGAAAATACCGCGGTCTTGCAACTTATCGATGCTGTAACCAGTAGTAGTGCCGGTCTCCATCGATACCAAAGAACCGTTGATACGACCGGGAATTGGGCCTTTGAAAGGCTCGTAAGCCATAAAACGGTGCGACATGATTGCCTCACCTTGTGTAGCCGTCAACAAGTTCGAACGCAAGCCAATCAAACCACGTGAAGGGATGTTGAACTCCAGGTGAATCATGTCGCCCTTTGGTTCCATTACCTGCATTTCGCCCTTGCGTTGGGTTACCTGCTCAATCACTTTACCCGAAAACTCTTCAGGCACGTCAACTACCAGGTGTTCAATGGGTTCGTGTTTTACCCCATCAATTTCTTTGATGATTACAGCAGGCTGTCCTACTTGCAATTCATAGCCTTCGCGGCGCATGGTTTCAATCAAAATCGACAAGTGGAGAATACCACGGCCATAAACCAAATAGCTGTCAGCTGAATCGGTTTCCTCTACCTTCATGGCGAGGTTCTTTTCGGTTTCTCTGAACAAGCGGTCGCGCAAGTGGCGAGAAGTAACAAATTTACCTTCCTTACCAAAGAAGGGCGAGTTGTTGATACAAAACAACATGCTCATGGTAGGCTCATCTACTTTGATGGCTTCCAGTCCTTCTGGATTTTCATAGTCGGCAATGGTATCACCAATTTGAAAATCATCGAGACCAACCACGGCACATATATCACCCGACGCGACGCGATCGGTTTTTATGCGACCTAAGCCTTGGAAGGTGTATAATTCCTTGATGCGGGCGCGAGCTGTTCCACCAACGTTTTTAACCAAGGTTATGGGCATGTTTTCGGTCAAAACACCCCTGGCTACTTTGCCAATAGCAATACGACCTACAAAACTGCTGAAGTCGAGCGAGGTAATTTGCATCTGCGGAGTGCCTTCATGCAAAACCGGAGCAGGCACGTGTTCCAAAATGGCGTCGAGCAGCGGAGTAAAGTCAGTAGAAGGTTTTTTCCAATCGGTGCTCATCCAGCCTTGCTTCGACGAACCATAAATGGTTGGGAAATCGAGCTGTTCTTCGGTAGCATTCAGGTTGAAAAACAAATCGAAAACGGCGTCGTGTACTTCATCGGGACGACAATTCTCTTTGTCAACCTTGTTGATGATCACAATGGGATGCAAACCCAGGCTCAAAGCCTTTTGCAGTACGAAACGGGTTTGCGGCATGGGGCCTTCAAAAGCATCTACCAGCAACAACACACCATCAGCCATTTTCAATACGCGCTCAACTTCACCACCGAAGTCACTGTGACCGGGAGTATCGATGATGTTAATTTTAATGTCCTTGTACGTAACCGAAACGTTCTTCGAAAAAATGGTGATGCCTCTTTCGCGTTCCAGGTCGTTGTTATCGAGAATTAATTCGCCTACTTCTTCGTGAGCTTTGAAAAGATTGGTCTGGTGTAAAATCTTGTCCACCAAGGTGGTTTTGCCATGGTCGACGTGTGCGATGATGGCGATGTTGCGTAATGATTGCATAAATAAAAAACGGTGCAAAAGTACGCAATTCTGCCGAGCTTATGTTAAGCCTATGAAAAGAGATGGCGCAATCAAAGCATCCGCTGCTTCAAATGTTCGATTCTGCGCTGCATGGCCATGAAAAAAATATTCCGTTGCTTTTCAGATACGCTGCTAATCAACTGCGATCGACGCATCATGTTTTCAAGCCAACTTGCCGTTTCTGCAGAAAAAGAAGCATCCGTGGTCAACATAAAGTTAAAGGAATGGTGACTGAGGTAGCAAAAACGGGTGTTGCCTGCCTTGATAAGAACGCAATTGTTACCAATCATGATGTCGTTGTGATAAAACTGAAAAGGCGTCAATTGCTTGTTTCCCACCTCGCAATAGTGCCTGATGCTGGCGATTTCTGCCGCCATATCGTCGCAAACTTGATGAGCTACCTCCTTGCTTTCAAACAAACCGGCATCCCAGTAGTAGGCAATTTGGTCGAGCGTACTGCTAATGGTACCTTCTGTCCAAATTTCTGCTGAGGGAATGCCCATATAGGTCTGGTGAATTTGGCGACCGAGCTCCAACACATCTTCAGCGATCATTCCAGGCTTAAAAAATGTTCCTTCAAATGCCTTCACATTCATCACCGAACGCATCCAATAGTAAATTTTGAATGCCGAAAGCAATGGATAGGGGAAATGATGGAAAACGGGAATGTCTTCAGCAGCATAAACAATGCTCGCATTTTCGTAGCTCTTGATACGTTTTAAGTCCTCGAGCATGCCCTTGAGATACTGCCTGAAACTGTCCTCCTCGGGCAACAACTGCTTAAAATGAAAGGCCACCGCATTGGGATTCGACAAGGACTCAAAAGTGATTTTAAAATGCTCACAGATGATTAGTACCTCATCAAGGGTCAAGGCCGTCTCACACCGAATGCGCCGGTAAGCTGCATCCTTGCTGATGGAGAGCAGCTCACTGAGTTCATCGGCCAGCATATAGCTTGGTGGCAGCAAGGCCTTAACCTTTTCGATGAACATAGCCTGATAATTTGGCCTCATATTTTTTTTGCGATTAGTACCGCAATATAAAATGCGAGTTGCATAAATCGCAACTAAAAACAGACGCGTGTGTGATAATTGAAAGAAATGATGTAGAATTTACATTATCATGCGCTTTCATGCAAGAAGTACCACAGCGCATTTCGCTCAGGCAAAAGTCGATTTTAGTGGCTTCCTAGCCCTGACTAACCTTGCAACATCAAATCATAACAACCATGAAAAAAGTCATCCTTTTGCTTGCAGTGCTGAGTAACCTACTTGCCACCAAGCCTGTCAACAGCCAAAATTCGGATCCATTGGCAGCCGTTTTGCAAATCGATACCAAGGGCTTAAACTACGACCCCATCCAAATGGGCAACCTGGTTCGGGTAGAATTCGAAAAAATCGGCACTTACCGCGTGCTCGACCGCTATGACCTGGAATACCTGGTTGAAAAACATGCCATCAAAACCGATAAATGCTACGGTGCCATTTGTTTAACCGAAATTGGCAAGACCCTCGGAGTCGAAAAAATTCTTACGGGTACTGTCGAACTGGCCGGCGATATAATCCTTGTTCAATTCCGCCTCGTTGATGTTGAAATGGGCAAAATCGAACGCTCCATCATCCGACAGTACCTGAACATCCCCAAAGAAACGCCTGAAATGGTGAGCATTACCCTCCGTGAATTTTTTGGTCAAACGGTGAACCAGGAACTGGTACGAAAGCTCACTAAAACCTATGATTTCGACAACCTCAAGAACAATCCCGACACCTATGTGCTAGAAAACGATGGTCCACGCATGGGCTTCACCGTTTTCAGTGGAAACGCAGCTACCCGCATCCGCGAAAGCCGTGAAATTGGTGGCTACGAAGCATTCCCCATGATGTTCCAGTTTGGGTATCAGTTCGAAAAACAGTATCTCAACGAAGGCCGCTGGCAAGCTTTGTTCGAATTCATCCCCATGGTTACCGGTATCGACCAAGGCTTATTCATCCCAAGCCTCACCATCATGAATGGTTTCCGCGATAATTATGGCGGCTGGGAAATTGCCTTCGGACCAACCATTAACGTCGCCCGCTACGCTACCTGGTACCGCGATTTGAATAGCGGGCAGTTACTCCCTCCATCAGCCGACCTGACCAATCGCCAAATTGTTGAAGTACGTCGCGTCGATAGCCGTGGAGCTCCTGCTTTCACCAGTGGATTTGTAATTGCTGCAGGCAGGACCTTCAAATCGGGCCACTTGAACATTCCGGTAAACCTGTATGTGATTCCCAATAAAGAAGGTGCACGCTTCGGCTTTTCATTCGGCTTCAACGCTAAGAACAAACGTCCGGTGCCAGCCTATTGATTACCGCAGGTAGCTTTCTTCAGCCCATTCCGCAAGGTTTGGGCTTTTTTATGATACCGTTTTTACCCTGCGGGCTATCCAAATGCTTATGAGGCAAAGTACGATGCTCAAAATGCCAACGTAGGGATAGTTTGAAAGGGTGCCATCTTCATTCCGCACCATGATCAAGCCGGCAATAAAGGCCGCCGCTGCGGTAGCCAATTGCTGCACTGAGCTATTCAGGCTCATGAAACTCCCGCGCATTTCAGGCTTCACTGCTGAGGTTATCAGGGTTTGGGCCGGAATCATGCGTCCGCCGCTCACAACAAAGTACGACGAGGTGATCAAAAGAACCCAAGCAATAGGCGTGGGCTGCAGGTTGGTGATGATAACAATGGGAATCAACGAAATGATAACAAACCAGGTAAAAACACGCTTGGGACCGTATTTGTCGGCCAATCGGCCAACCCAGGGCGAGCTGAACAAAGTGATAAAACCCCCGGTGAGATAAATGTAGGTAAGCTGCTGCTCAGAAAAACCTACGTTGGCCACCATGGTTGGACTGATAAACGGCGTGATGGTGAAATTGCCCAGCATCATGATCATGGTAAGGAACAAGGCCGTACGCAAATTGCGCTCACGCACCACGGTTCGAATGATTTCCATAGGTTTAAGTGCCACGCCGTCTCTCCCACCCGATTGTTGCAAAACAGGCACAAAACGAATGATGCCCAACCAGATAAAAACGCCAGCGGCAGCAAGAAAATAAAAAGGCGCATGCCAATTGGTTACTGAGGCCAGGTACAGGCTAAATGGCACGCCCAATACTGAGGCTGCACTAAAGGCAGCCATGATTTTGCCCATGGCTGTGGCACGGCGCTCCAAAGGAATGGCATCTCCCACAATACTCATTACCAGCGCACCCAACATACCCCCAAAAGCACCCGTGAACACCCTACTGAACAACAACCACCAATAGCCCGGCGACATGGCACAGGCCAGCGTACCAATCACAAAGCCTGCATAAACCACCACCAACATCTGCTTGCGTGGCACCCGGTCGATGAAAAAGGCGGATGCAAAACCAACAACCCCAGCGCTGAAAGTGTAAGCCGAAACCAGTGAACTGAATTGAGCCGGTGAAATATCAAAAATGCGCATCAGTTGTGGACCGAGCGGCATCATGATCATAAAATCGAGGATGTTGGTGAATTGAATCGCTGCCAACAGCAGCAGCAGGTTGCGTTCTTTCATGAGCTACTTCAACCAACGTTTCGAAGGCAAAAGGGTTCCTAAAATTACGTGCTTCCGGCAAAATGACCGCCTTTGCAGATCCAAATCGGCCAAATAGTCGCGATATGCGCACAAAAACACGCCAAATTGACCAAAACCATGGGTTGGATTGGCTTTTGAGCAGGGGCAGAAAAACAAGCACATGAATCTCGACAAATTCACAGTCAAAGCGCAGGAAGGCATCCAACAAGCCGTGCAGCTGGCACTGGGAATGGAACACCAAGCCATCACCCATGCACATCTATTGCAAGGCTTGTACGAGGCCGATAAACAACTGCTCACCTACCTTTTCGAAAAA
>Ga0075157_10000730_pt1 | contig 23899 bp, 22 predicted proteins | sample JI81BgreenDNA_FD_70967 | JGI IMG/M metagenome (GOLD analysis project Ga0075157, IMG submission 70967) | Wastewater effluent complex algal communities from Wisconsin, to seasonally profile nutrient transformation and Carbon sequestration -... | ecosystem: Engineered > WWTP > Effluent > Algae...
CGACGCAAAATATGACAAGATAACGCGACTCATGGGCCAGTTCACCACATTCACCCCGGTCACATAGCGCGAACCGATGGCCATATCGGCGCCATCCACACAGGCCTGACGCAGGCGCACCAAATCTTCCGGATTGTGTGAAAAGTCGGCATCCATCTCAAAAACATATTCGTACTTCCGCTCCAAAGCCCACTTAAAGCCGGCGATGTAGGCCGTACCCAAACCTTGCTTTCCCGGGCGGGCCAATAAATGCAGCCGGTTTTGAAATTCAGGAATTAAGCCTTTCACGATGTCCTGGGTACCATCGGGCGAGTTATCGTCCACTATCAGGATATCAAATGGAAATTCCAATGAAAATACCTTGCGGATAATGTCTTCGGCGTTTTCCTTTTCGTTGTAAGTAGGTATGATGACCAGCGAATCGTTCAAAACACAAAAAGTTGAAAGTTCGAAAATACGAATTTTGACCCCATTTAAAAAGCCTTTGCCCAGTATTTCAAAGTTTAAACATTTTTTTACAGTCGTAAACTTGCCAAAAAAAAACGCTAAACATCCAAACCAACTTGCTTTGCTCTAAATTTGAAGCATGCGCAATCATCCATTCGACGGCAGCGAAGAAAACCTCGACGGCACCGACCGCGACATAGAAAAATTCCTGCGACCCAGAACTTTTGATGACTTTACCGGTCAGCGTAAAGTGCTTGATAACCTGTTGGTTTTTGTACAAGCAGCCCGCATGCGCGAAGAATCGCTCGACCATGTTTTACTGCACGGTCCTCCCGGTTTGGGTAAAACCACCCTGGCACACATCATTGCGAATGAAATGAGTGCGGGCATCAAAATCACTAGCGGTCCGGTCATGGAAAAACCCGGTGATTTGGCAGGCTTGCTCACAGGCCTTGAGCCAGGCGATGTGTTGTTTATCGACGAAATTCACCGCCTGAGCCCAGTGGTGGAAGAATACCTCTACTCGGCCATGGAGGACTACAAAATCGACATCATGATAGATAGTGGTCCGAACGCACGCTCAGTTCAAATAGCTATCAACCCGTTCACCCTTGTGGGCGCCACTACCCGCTCAGGCTTGCTTACCGCACCTCTGCGGGCACGTTTTGGCATCAATGCACGTTTGGAGTATTACGATGCCAAATTACTGACAACCATCGTAATGCGTTCGGCAGAAATTCTCAAAGTGCCCATTGAGGAGCCCGGGGCATTTGAAATTGCACGCCGTTCGCGCGGTACGCCGCGTATTGCCAATGCCCTGCTCCGCCGTACGCGTGACTTTGCGCAAGTAAAAGGCAAAGGCATCATTACCGTAGAAATCGCTCGCATCGCCCTCGAAGCCTTGCACGTTGACCAGCACGGCTTGGATGAAATGGACAACCGCATTTTGAGCACCATCATCGACAAATTCAAGGGCGGTCCGGTTGGATTGACCACCATTGCCACTGCGGTGGGCGAAGATGCAGGTACCATTGAAGAGGTTTATGAGCCCTTCTTGATCCAGGAAGGCTATTTGAAACGTACACCACGTGGTCGCGAGGTCACCGAAGCAGCCTACAAACACCTCAACAAGAAATTCCCAGGCAGCGTAGGGACGCTTTTTGAATAAGAGGAAATGGAATTCAGGATATCTGTAAATCAAGGAATGTGATTCCTAAGATTACCAGTGACCCACGAAGAATATAGAAATCAGCAGCTTACACGCCCAACACATCGCGCATCGTAAACACGCCTTTTTTGCCACACAACCATTGCGCAGCAAAGAGGGCGCCCGAGGCAAAACCTTCGCGGTTGAAGGCAGTGTGAGTGAGTCGGATTTCATCGATGGTGTTGCTGAAAATCACCTCATGCGTTCCGGGCACTTCGTCGATGCGGTGGGCAATCACGGGCAGGCTGTTGGGTACGGAACCATCTAATGACCATGCTGAAGCATTTTTCCATGTGCTCAGCAACCGCTCTGCAGTAGTGATAGCTGTTCCGCTGGGTGCATCTTTCTTGTGAACGTGGTGGGTTTCTTCAATGCGGGCCTGGTATTGCGCATGGGGCTGCATAAGCGCACCCAGCTTTTCGCTCATAGCAAAAAACAGGTTCACACCTAGGCTAAAATTGGTAGCAGGCAATAAAGCACTTCCCTTCTGCTTCACGTAGTTACTGATTTCCTCAAAATGGTCATACCAACCAGTGGTACCAACCACAATGGGCAATCCGGCATCGGCACAAAGGCAGATGTTAGCCGGGGCAGCTTCAGGCGTGGTAAACTCAATGGCCACATCGGCATGCTGCAAATCAGCGGAAGTCAAATCTGCTCGGTTGCTTTCATCCACAGTCAATACCACCTCATGACCGGCATTTAAAGCCAATTTTTCGATGAGTTGGCCCATTTTACCGTGACCAAAGAGAACAATCTTCATAGCTTGAAAGATAAACGGGCCAAAGGAACTTGCATGCCGGGTGCCTGTACCCACTGCACGGCCGGAGGTTGAAACAGGTGCATGCTGAGGTTGTCGTTCACATTAAAATCGAACAAATGGGCGTCAACAGCAGCATCTACCAGGTTGAGGGCGTACACACCAGCGGTTAAAATCCAATACAAGTCGCGCTGCTGCCTGAAAGCATCGCGGTTTTGACGCAGCACCGCGTTGTTGATTTGGCCTTGAAATTCGTCCACCGTAGTGGGATCACCATCCACCCTGATGCGGTAGGCATCGCGGTAACGAACGTATTCCCTGCCATTTTGTATAGCCGTATAAGCTGTGAAGCCACCAAGTCCGTAAATGATGGGAATTTTCCAGTATTTGCGGTTGTAAGCCTGCCCCAATCCGGGCAATACCATGGAGTATCGAACGGCTCTTTTGACTGAGTGCGTCGATTCGGGCAATACCACCACATTGCTATCGCTTTTGCCAGCTGCCACAGTTAATGAGGCAGAATCGCTTTGCTGGGCCTCAACGCCGCCCCAACTCAGCCACAACCCTACAGCCATGAAAGCGAATATGGCTGGCTTGCATCTCATCCTTCGAGCAAATCGAGCAGGCGGTTCAAATCGTCGGTATTGGCAAATGGAATTACGATTTCACCCTTGCCTTTGGCGTTGGCTTTGATTTGCACCCGCGCTTCGAGTCGGCGTGCCAGGTTGTCCTGCACACTTTTGTAAGCACCGTTGTCTTCCGCTTCCTTCTTGCCTCCTTTTGGAGCAACAGCACCACCCCCTTCGTTCATTTCGCGCACCAAAGCTTCTACTTTACGAACGCTCAAACCTTCAGCAACTGCTTTGCGGAATACAAAAAGCTGCTGTTCGGTCTTCTGCAAGCCCAAAATGGCACGCGCATGGCCCATGCCCAGACTGCTGTTGCGAATTCCGAGCTGAATTTCGGGTGGAAGCTTGAGCAAGCGCAGGTAGTTAGCCACCGTAGCGCGGTCCTTTCCTACCCTTTCGCCCAGTTCTTCCTGCTTGATCTGACATTCGTCTTGCAAACGCTTGAAACTGATGGCCACTTCAATGGCATTCAGGTCCTGGCGCTGGATGTTCTCAATCAGGGCCATTTCCAACATGCCCTGCTGGTTGGCTTCGAGCACATAGGCCGGCACCTCGGTAAGGCCTACTATTTTGGATGCACGCAAACGGCGCTCACCTGAGACCAATTGGTACTGGCCCTCGGTGAGTTTGCGTACGGTGAGCGGCTGAATGATGCCATGGATTTTGATAGAGTCGGCCAACTCGCGCAGCGCAGCTTCTTCAAAATCGGTACGTGGCTGGTAGGGGTTTGCCTCAATTTGATTTACCGGAATCATCCAATTGGTGGTAGCCTGGGCTACTACAGCTGCTGCTTCATCGGCCGACAAAAGGGCGCCCAAGCCCCGTCCGAGGGCATTTCTTTTCGTTGTGTTCATGTTCAGGAGTTGATCGTGCGGTCTTCGGCAGGAATGCGTGTCAGGTTGTTCTTCTGCAAAATTTCGCGCGCCAGGTTGAGGTAATTGGTGGCGCCTTTGCTGCTGGCGTCGTGCATGATGGCCGACATGCCAAAGCTGGGGGCTTCACTGAGTTTGGTATTGCGGTGGATGATGGTATCAAAGGTAAGTTCGCCCAAATTCTGACGCACATCTTCTACCACCTGGTTGGCCAATCGCAAACGGCCGTCGTACATGGTAAGCAGGATGCCTTCGATTTTCAGGTTTTGGTTGAAGCGTGTTTGAACAATTTTGATGGTGTTCAACAACTTTCCCAAACCTTCGAGGGCAAAATATTCGCACTGCACGGGCACAATCACCGAATCGGCCGCATTGAGGGCGTTTACGGTGATGAGGCCCAAGGAGGGACTGCAATCGATGATGACAAAATCGTACTGCTCACGCACCGGCTCAATCACATCTTTGAGGATGCGTTCGCGGTTGGGACGATTGATCATTTCAATTTCGGCACCTACCAGGTCGATGGTTGCGGGCAACAAGTCGAGGAAAGGGACCTCCGTTTGTAGCACATTGTGCTTAACCGGCACATCGTTTACCATGCATTCGTAAATGCCGGTTTTGATGGCTTTGGGGTCATATCCAATCCCGGAAGTGGCATTCGCCTGCGGATCGGCATCGATCAACAGGGTTTTAAATTCCAAAACGGCCAGGCTGCTGGCAAGATTGATGGCAGTGGTAGTTTTACCTACTCCTCCCTTTTGATTGGCTATGGCTATGACCTTACTCATCCGAACTCCCTCTGATTTTACTTCTATTGGAAACAGTTTCGCGTATTTTTGGAACGCAAAATCGAGCCTCTAAGATAATACCCTCAGCAGGAATGAAAAAGTTGACGTCCTTCATTTTATCCACCATCTTGCTGGCGGCAGGTTGCGGTCAAAACAAAACCGTATCCAACAAGTCGGTTTTCCACTACAACCAGGAAAGCGGCATTGCCTCGCTCGACCCTGCATTTGCCCGCGACCAGGCTACCGGCTGGGCCGTAAACATGCTGTACAACGGCCTGCTGCAGCTCGACTCGAACCTGCGCCTCCAACCGGCCATTGCCCACCGCTGGGAGGTAGATGAAGCCGGTACCACTTACCGTTTTTGGCTGCGGCAAGATGTGCTGTTTCATGCAAACAAATGCTTTTCAGATTCAAAAAGCAGAAAAGTTACCGCCAGTGACTTTGTGTACTCTTTTAAACGATTGGTTGACCCTGCAACCGCTTCACCCGGTGCCTGGATCTTCAACGGCAAGTTGGCTGACGATGGATTTTATGCCCTCAGCGACTCAGTTTTCGAAATCCGTTTGAATGATCCCTTCCCACCACTTCCACAACTACTTACCATGGGCTACTGCAGCGTGGTGCCCGAAGAAGCTGTACGCTTTTATGGCAATGCTTTTCGTGAAAATCCGGTAGGAACGGGGCCTTTCCAACTGGCATTTTGGTACGAGAACGAAGCGCTGTCGCTGCACAAAAATCCCGACTACTTTGAGTTCGACGGAAGCACCCGCTTGCCCTACCTCGATGCAGTGATGGTGCACTTCCTGCCCGATAAACAAAGTGCCTTCCTGGCCTTTTTGCAAAACAAACTCGATTTCATTTCGGGTGTAGACCCTGCCTTTAAAGACGAAGTACTGCAAAAAGATGGCAGCCTGCAGACCAAGTACCAAGGCCAAATTGTGCTGCAAAAATCGGCCTACCTCAATACCGAGTACCTCGGTATCCTGCTCGACCCCACGCAGAAAGCCCAGCATCCTGCCTTGGCCGATAAGCGCGTGCGCCAGGCGCTTAACTACGGCTTCGACCGGGTGCAGATGATGCGCTACCTGCGCAACAACATTGGCATTCCGGGTACGGCGGGACTCATTCCTCCCGGTTTGCCTGGCTTCGACAGCACTTTGTTAGGTCATTACAGCTACCAGCCTGAAAAAGCCCGACAACTGCTCCAAGAGGCCGGATATGGCGATAAACCGCTGAAGTTGCAGCTCGAAACCAATCCGGCTTACCTCGATTTGTGCATCTTTATTCAGCGACAATGGCAACAATTGGGTGTGGAGTTGAGCATCAACACCAGTCCAGGACCAACCTTGCGCCAACTCATTGGCAAAGGCGAAGCCGCCATGTTCCGCGCCAGCTGGATTGCAGATTATCCCGATGCAGAAAACTACCTGGCACTGGCTTATGGCCCCAACGAAACGCCCAACGGTCCGAACTATACCCGTTTCAAAAACGACCGTTTCGACAAACTCTATCTACAGGCCATGCAGGAGCCTGATTTGCCTGCTCGTGCCGACTTGTACAAGCAACAAAACGCCCTGCTGGTGGAAGAGGCACCTTACATTGTACTCTATTACGACCAAGTATTGCGTTTACTGAAGCCCGGAATCACGGGTTTGAGCACCAACGCCATGAATGTGCTTGATTTAAAACGCGTTCAGAAGCAAAGCGCCAACTAACGGCGAGGGTGGAACTGTCGAACCACATCGCGTAGGTATTCGCGGCTTAGGTGGGTGTAAATTTCGGTGGTGGTGATGCTTTCGTGTCCGAGCATTTCCTGCACAGCCCTTAAATCGGCCCCTGCCTCTACCATGTGCGTGGCAAAGGCATGCCTGAAGGTGTGAGGGCTCACCGTTTTTTGAACGCCGGCCAGTGCCGCCTGCTGCTTCACCAGCAAAAACACCAGCATGCGGGTCAGAGGTTTGCCGTTGCGGCTCAGAAAAACCACATCCTCCGCTCCTTTGGCAGTGTTTAGCTGTCGGCGCTGGCCTTCTACATACCAACGGATGGACGCCACGGCCGTTTCGCCTATGGGCACCAGGCGTTCTTTGTTGCCTTTGCCCACCACGCGGATGAAGCCAATGTCGAAAAACAGGTTACTCAAACGCAGCTCCACCAACTCGCTCACACGCAAACCACAGCTGTAGAGCGTTTCCAATATGGCCATATTGCGGTGTCCTTCGGGCTTGCTCAGGTCTATGGTGGCAATCATCTGGTTGATTTCCTCAATGTGCAGCACTTCGGGCAATTTGCGGCGGCTCCGGGGCATTTCGAGCAGCTCGGCCGGACTTTCGAGCACCATGCCTTCGAGCATGAGGTAGCGGTAAAAAGCCTTGATACCTGAAAGGATGCGCGCCTGGCTGCTACTTTCTAGTCCCAAATCGTTCAAAAAGGCCAGAAAGCCTTGCAAATCGGTCAATTGCATTTGCGTAGCACTCAAGGGCGGCTGTTCGGTGCTGGCATATTGACCCAATTTGTGGAGGTCGTTGAGGTAAGCCTTGATGGTATTGGCCGGGTGCGAGCGTTCAAGCCGCAGGTAAGCTTCGAAACTTTTGAGGTATTGTTGCCAGTTGGCATTCATGGTGCCGCCAATTTCTCTAATTTCGAACGGAAATCAAACGCATGGAACTCCTAATTATCAATGGTCCCAATTTAAACCTGCTTGGCAAGCGCGAGCCGGAGATTTATGGCAGCCGCTCATTCGACGATTACCTGGAGGAATTGCGTGTGGCTTTTCCAAATCACCGCCTGCACTATTTTCAAAGCAACCACGAAGGCGAGTTGATAGACAAAGTACAATCAGCTGGTTTCCAACTTGATGGCATCCTACTCAACGCCGGTGGATACACGCATACCTCAGTGGCCTTGGCCGATGCGGTAGCTGCCGTACCTGCCCCGGTGATCGAAGTGCACATCAGCAATCCGAACAGCCGCGAAGAATTCAGGCGGCACTCCTACCTCTCGCCCTATTGCAAGGCGGTGGTAAGTGGCTTTGGCTTAGAATCGTACCGATTGGCTCTTAGTGGCCTGCTGCATCTACTCGGCGCGCAGCAATAAAAGCTTCGAGTTTGGCTTTGCGGCCAAAGAAGTGTGCATACAAGGCGCTGCCCTGAAACATGGCTGTCAGCTTAGCAGGGTGCTTTTTGTGCTTGATTTCGGCACGTTTCTGCCAGATATAGCCCTGCATGCCGAAAAACGACCAGTGTGCCCGAACAACTGCCCAAAAATCGCCCCACGAACCATGCGCTGCGAACTTGAGTGCAGCCGGAAAATCGAGCACCAGGCGCAAGAAAACACGTACAGCCATTTGTGGCATCGGCAGGTTTTTTTGCAAGGTGATGAGGCTGTTGCGGAAATTCAGGAAAGTTTTGCGTGGATTGCCATATGCCAGTGAACCGCCGCCCAAATGATAGACTACCGAAGCAGGCTCATGAATGAGCTCATAATCGAGGTGTTGCATGCGCCAGCAAAGGTCAATTTCCTCCATGTGCGCAAAGTAGCGGGCATCTAAGCCGCCTGCTTCCCAAAAAGCCTTGGCGCGTACAAACATGCAGGCACCCGAAGCCCAAAATATTTCCTTGCGGAATTTATATTGCCCTTTGTCGCTTTCTACTTGTTCAAACAATCGGCCTGCACAAAAAGGATAGCCCATCGAATCGATGAAGCCACCTGCTGCGCCCGCATATTCGAAGGAATTTTTGTCCTTATAAGCACGAATGGTTGGCTGCAAGGCACCCAATAGCTCATTTTCTAAAAAGCGTTGGGCAGGTTCATCCAGCCAGTGCGGACTCACTTCAACGTCCGAATTCAGCAATACATATATATCAGCCTCAATCTGCTTCAAGCCCTCGTTGTAACCTCCGGCATAGCCGCCATTGGTGCTGAGTTTGACTGTTCGAATGTTATCGCCGTAAGTGGCTGCCAACCAAGGTAACGAATCGTCGGTTGATCCGTTATCTACCACCCAAAGTTGGTGTTTTGGATATTCGGTTTTAACCACCGAGGGTAAAAACTGCTCCAAATGATGTCTGCCATTCCAATTCAGTATGACAACGGCTATTGACGGCCCCTTAGCTGAAGACATAAGCGGGATGTTGTTCGGGATTCAGTTTCCAACGGCGATGCGACCACAGCCAAAAGGCAGGTTGATGGTTCAACTGCGTTTCGAGTCGGGCAGTGTGTAATTGGGTGAGTTCACCTGGTTTTAACTCAAATGGCGATTCAGTCACCATGCTCAACTTTACCCCATAATACCCCCTTGATTTGCGGTACATATGGCCATACACCACGGCAGCATTGTATTTGCGTGCAAGCTCTTCGGCACCGGTATAAACTGCTGTGTTTTGGTGCATAAAAGGTATCCACATAAATCGATTGTGTGCTGTTGGTGATTGATCACCCAAAACAAAAGTGCAATTAAGGGTGGCTTTGTGGGCTTCAAGTGCTTTGAAAATCTGTTTCATCGGTACGGCTTTGGCACCGTACTTTTCGCGCATTTCTCTAACCACTACGTCGATGGGTTCGTTGTTCAATGGCTTGTAGATGATCAAATGCAAATGGCGCATGTGTAAAGTCAAGGCTTTGTGCAACCACTCCCAATTGGAATGGTGTGCCCCAACAAAAATGACATGCTTCCCCCGCTCATGCAGATCATTCAGCAACTCAGGATTTTCAATTTCAACCCGCTTCAGAATGTCGTCTATCGACAGATCAAGCGTTTTGATGGTCTCAACGAGCTGGTCACAGAACCAGCCGTAAAAAAGTGCCTCTGTTTCTTTTAGCCATACAGTCTCTTTTTCAGGAAAGGCCTTTTTCAGGTTTTCCCGAACAGTTTTAACCCGATAGAAAAAAATACGGTACAATAAAAAACCAAGGATATTGCCTAGCAGATACAAGACAGACAAAGGAAGCAAACTCAAGCATCGGAATGCCGCCCATTGTAGCCAATAAAGGATGCTATTCATTATTGGTTGCGGAAATTCTCTTCAAGGTAGCTTCCGAAATGGCCGCGGTTCATTTGCTCGTCGATGTCGCGGAAGGCAGTGGTCCTGCTGAACAAAATCAAGCGCCACTGTGGATCGTAAGGCTCACCTAAAGCTTCAGAATGCAGCAACTGATAGTCGTTGGTAATCATATCGGGATTGTAAAATACAAACCGGATGTTTCGCTGCCCTTTGTATTCGTAATACCACCAAATTTCGTAAGGATAAGCGCTGGGTTCGTTTGTTACCTGGGTTCGGCTGTTTGGCTTGCCGTATTGGAGGTAAACCCTACCCCGTTCGGTTTCGTACCCTTTCATGATTTTCGAACTGAAGAGTTCAACCGTTTCACGCACCTTCATGGCATATTCTGCCCAAGCTTTTTCGGGATTGGCCTTGTCTCTGCGCTCCCAGAAGCTGAGCATGTACTTTTTCAATAATTCAACATCCACTTCTTTTTGCTTGAGTAAATTATCGGCATACTCTCGCTCAAAAATTTCAGAAACAGGTCGCATCGAGGCAATGTTGTCGCGCAATTGCGGCTCTGTCATTCCATCTACAAACGACATGGTTGTTTTGAGTGCCCGCATTTTTTGCTCATCAAAGGCTATTTTGCTGTTCAATCTTTGAATTTCTTGCTTTTTTGAAGCTAACACCTTACCAGATGCATCGAGTACTTCAAAGCGTAATTGATAATTCCCGCTGGGCACTTCATCAATCAAAAAAGCATCTACCAGCACATTTACTTCTTTGCGATTTAGTCGATAAAAACGACTGCATTTGTCAACCACTTGCTCATTGCCATAAACCAGCATGGCACGAGCCACGAACACAGAATCGGGTAATCCTTTGGTTCCGTACAATTCGGTGTAAAAGCGCAGCGTATCCTGACCTGTATTGTAAAAGAACGATGGTCGAGGCACGAGGTCGAGGCCACTTTTGGTTAACTGACCAGTGCTTTGTGCTTTACTGATATCATTAACCAGCATTACATCCGAAAATACGGGGTCCTTTCCTGGATTCTTCAGTGTGATGGTGCCACTTGCACGAGCAGTGTTGGTGGTATCATACTGGTCGCGAATAAGCACTTCCATAAAATAGGTGCCCTCAGCCAAGCTGAACCGCTGCAAGTCAATAAAGCTGAAATCGAGTTTGCTGGTCGTATCAATTTCTGGGCTTTTCAGGATGTATTTATCGAACAACACAATGCTGTCGTTTTTCTCAAAGCTTACCGTGATTTGGATAGCCCCTTGCAGTTTGTTCGGTCCAAATTTGACGAAATGCACAGACCGACTATTGACTGCCAAATAGGTTTCGATATAAGGACCTTTTCCGGGTTGGTAAAAAGAAGCGTACCTGAATTGGGCGTCTAAAGCGCTTGCGTTCTGGTTGAAACCCAAAACCAATAAGCACAAAATCAAGCAGCGCAACATGCTTTGACGTAAACTTGCAGTGTGAATCATGACCAACATTTAAAGGAAATCATCGCCGAATTGCCCTACTGGCCCTCGGCGAGTTATCTGGCAAATTTAGCGAATACGAAGCTCCTTTTGCTTGAGAATTGTGAGCATTTTGTCAAATCTTCAAATCGAAACAGGTGTTGGATTGCCGGTGCAAACGGTGCGTTGTTATTAAGTATCCCCATTTCTGGTGGACGTTCACACAAACAGCTCTACCGCGAAGTGCTGACCGATGATGCCAAAGCCTGGCGCAGGCAACACTGGCAAAGCATCAAAAGCGCCTATGGGAAAAGTCCCTTTTTTGAGTTTTACGAAGCCGAAATACAAGCACTGTATACAGCGAATGATTCCTTGCTGTGGGACTTTAACCTAAAACTGCTTCACTGGCTTTTAGCGAAACTGGGTATGCAGCTTCCTATTCAGTGCACCGAAACCTTCCTAGGTATGCACCCTGAGAACGACTGCCGCCTTTACGGACCTTGGCAGCGCAGGGAAATCCCCGCCTATTACCAATGTTTTTCCGAAAAAAACGGCTTCCAAACTGATATGGCAGCCTTAGACCTGCTGTGTAATCTGGGGCCTCAAGGAGCCAGGCAATATTTGGCCAAATTATCAGCCTGAAAGCAAGGACTCTGCTTTCATTTGAACTGAAAAAAAGGCATGATTTAACCTGGCATTCACGCCTTCTGCGTATTTTCGTGCCCTATGGCAAGATTTACATTGTTGTTGCTGATGCTCCTTCTCGGCATTTCGCCAATTTGGGCTCAGTTTGAGGAAAAAACCATTGATATTGGCAACATTCGGGTGAATGTTACCAATGCAGGAACCATTGGTCGCCCCAACGTTCGCAACGACCCGCAAGGTCCTCCCTCTATGGAATATCCCCGTGGTTCGGGTGTAGAACACTTGTTTGAGGCCGGCATATGGATTGGCGCAATCAAAAACGGTCAAATTTCGGTATCAACAGGTGCGGTTGACGATGCCTCGGGTTATGCTGTAGGCAAAGCAGGCTTTGAGTTTTCACCCATGCCCGGCATGCCGGTGATTACCCGTTCAAGCTTACCTGGCAGTCCGGTTTTCTCAACCGCTGCCAAGGCGCACCAGGAGTATGTGCTGAATTTCACCGACGAATTCACCATCGTCCCAGGTTCTACACAACCCATTGCCAACCACCTGCAGCCACTTAATGCGCGGGTTCGCCTCGAAACTTACGCATGGAACTTCCCCTTTGCCGATTATTTCACCATTTTCAACTACACCATTACCAACAACGACAATGCAGCCTGGGATTCGGTTTACTTGGGCCACTGGAGCGATCTGGTGGTACGCAACGTAAAAGTCACAAACGATCGTGGTGCCGCTTTCTTCAACAAGGGCAGCATTGGCTTTGACGATACCTTGCACGCCATGTATGCCTACGATGTCATTGGCGACAGGCCTTTCACCAATTCATATGGTGCATTGCAGTTTTTGGGCATCATCCACAACGGGCAATACATCCACCCCAACAATCCCAACACGCCATTTGCACGGGTAAATGGCAACTATTGGTTATACAACGTTGCTGCACCTACCAACGATTTGCAGCGCTACGACCGCATGAAAACCAAAGGAAACTTCGGACCAAGCGCCAACCTAAATACACCTGGTAACCGGGTACAGTTGATGGGTGCTGGACCCATTGCACGCGTTGCGCCGGGTGAAACCATCACCTTTGTGGTTGCTGCTGTTTGTGCCCCGCAATTGGACGATACGCCTTTAGATACCAGGTTTGCTCGTACACAGCTTCGAGCCAATTTGGGATGGGCAAAACGAACCTTTGTCGGCGAAGACAGCAACGAAAACGGCAGCTTGGATCCAGGCGAAGATTTAAATGGCAATGGTTTACTTGACCGTTATGTACTGCCCGAACCTCCACCTCCCCCCAAAGTGCGTTTTGTACCAGGGAACAATAAAGTGACTGTTTATTGGGACAAAATCACCGAAGCCACACAAGACCCTATTACCAAAGTATTCGACTTTGAAGGTTACCGCTTGTATCGGACCAAACCCGGTGATGATAAAAGCCCCAATTTGCTAGCCAACGCATCTTTGATTGCCCAATGGGATAAGCCCGGAAATTCGGTTGGCTTTAATAATGGCTTTGATGCCATACGATTGAACACACCCGAAAGATTCGAAGGAGATACCTCGGCTTATTGGTACAAGTACGAACTTACCGATGTGCTCAATGGCTGGCAATACATGTACATCCTTACGGCGTTCGACGAAGGAGACCCCGCCATTGGGCTTGAATCACTGGAATCATCGCTGATCCAAAATGCCTACCGCGTGTATTCAGGAACCGAAGCCGGTGAAATGAGTGAAACACGCAAAGTAGGTGTTTATCCCAATCCTTACCGATTGACTGCTTCATGGGATGGCACAACTTCACGTTCCAAGAAAATCGTGTTCTTCAACCTTCCAAAACGCGCAGAAATCCGCATTTACACCATCAGCGGAGATCCGATCGCAACTTTATACCACGACGCAGGTTCAGCTTTCAATGGCAGTGAAGCAGGCTGGTTTAACAATTTTGGTGGTGACCCCAACAGGGTTTACATGGCGGGCGGAGAGCATGCCTGGGATGTCTTGTCAGAAGACAAGCAAAACATCGCCAGCGGCTTGTACCTGTTCAGTGTGAAAGACCTGCAGACCAACGAAGTCCAAACCGGCAAATTCGCCATCATCAAATAAGACCTCTGAACAAACAGGAAGCCGCCCCGAAAAACGGGGCGGCTTTTTTTTTAGGCGGCAGCACTCTTTTTACCCCCAAGGGTAACAAAATCGTTTGCCACAATTTCTGTGGTGGCTTTGCGGTTGCCATCCTTGTCGGTGTATTGTCGGGTACTGATTTTTCCTTCCAATGCAACTTCCGCCCCTTTCGATAACAGCTTTTCTGCCAGGGATGCTGTTTTGCCCCAACAAATGATGTTGTGCCATTGGGTCTCGCTTACACGCTCCCCCTTGTCGTTGATGTAGGTTTCGTTGGTCGCAACGCTAAAGCGTGCCAACTTTTTTCCGGTGGCAGTTTCCCGTACTTCAGGATCCTTGCCGAGGTGGCCAATGAGGCGCACCTGATTGCGCATGTTTGCCATAAAAATTAAAATTTAGGTTTACGAAAGAAACAAACGAGTTGTTTTCATAAAACAAAGCTGCAAACGATAAAATGGCTAGTCGTAAATTAAACGTTTGTAAACGTTTGTAAACGCTTAAAAACGGATAGCCATGGAAAACAAATGCTGTATGCAGTGCGGCAGCCCCATCAAAGGCCGTCGCGACAAAAAATTCTGCGATGATCACTGCAGAAACAACTATTACAATTCGCTTCACATGAACCGAACGAACATGATGCGGCAGGTCCATCAGGTATTGCGCAAAAACCGACGAATTCTGGAGAATGCTTTGGGAACATACGCTACCAGCGAGCGTATTCCATTAGGCAGCTTGCTGGAAGAAGGTTTTTTGCCCGGGTACCACACCAAGTTCCAAACAGATGCGGAAGGCAAAACCCTTTTTTACTGCTATGAATATGGTTTTCAACTCATTGACGACCATATACGCATTTTTGTAGTGCCTTTTTCCAAAGCGGCTTGAACACAAAATGATCGTTTAAACCCATTGAGACTATTTTTTTCATTTGGGCTTGCAGCAAAAACAGTTGAAGTCTATATTTGCAGTCCAATTGAGAGGAAAGTCTCAATAAATGGTGGATGTAGCTCAGCTGGTTAGAGCGCTAGTTTGTGGCACTAGAGGTCGCCGGTTCGAACCCGGTCTTTCACCCAAGCCGATTGGTTAATCCAATCGGCTTTTTTTATGCCTTCTTCCCTCTTGCCAAAATGGCTTTCAAGGCCAACCAATCGGCTTTTTGGGGAACAACGGCTCGCCATAAGCCCCATTGCCTGCCGGCAAAAAGCACCCATGCCAGCAGTAAGCCACCACCATAAGCTACCGACTGTGCCCAAGCGGCACCATCGATACCTGCCCATTCGGTCAAGAACGGCAGGGTAATCATCAAAACAATTAAAGTGAATAAGGATACCAACGCATTGAGGCGGTAACGACCAATACCGGCAAAATAATGGGTGATGATGTTGGAAACAGCCAAAAAAAGCACCCCGGGCGCCAAGGCCCAAAGCAAAGGCCGGATGCCAGTAAAGTCTTTTTCGAATACAAGGATCAACCAAGCCTCTGGAATGAGTAGTAATACACCTAAGGCCAACACGGTGATCAAAGCCGTTGCTTTGAACCAGGTAAGGGTAATGCGTTTTGCGGCTTGTTCATCTGAAGTATTAGCAACTTCACTCATTTGCACCAAAGAAACAGCCCTGCTGATGATCCACAGTGATTCAGCAAGGCTCACTGCCACGCCTAAAATCCCTACTGCAGCCAGTCCAAGCCTGTCTTCAATGAGGTAATACGAGAGGCGGTAACTCATGAACTGCAGCACATTGGCCAGCTGTGCCCATCCACCCACACTGAACATAGCCTTAAATACACCCTCCTTTTTTGTGGCCGCTGTCGCAGGCCAAAAACGGTAAACAGCTACTGAGCTAACCAACAGTAACAGCACATTGGCAAAGGTGAGCAGCTTCACAAAAAGCATGAGTCGGCCAGGTTCTCCCCACCACCACAAGGCGGCAAAAAGCAGCAATTGCACGCCGCCAAAAGCAATTCCCAACGAATTATCGAAAGTGATTTTTTTAAACGCCAACAACAGGTAGCGGTTGGTATTGGCCGCATTGAAACTCAAAAGCAAAGCCAGCCACCAGCCAATGGGTACGCCTAAAACCTGATCAAAAGCCAATAAAACGGGAAAGGTGGACAGACTAACCAAGAGCATCCATCCCATGGACCAGGCGTACAAAGTGCGTGGTGCAAAACGTGGTACGAGGTAAATGAGTCCAGCCCCTCCTGCCAGTCCAACAGCATGCAAAGAGAGGTTGAGGTTGGCCACCAAAAGGCTGATTTCACCACGGACTTCTGCACCTAGCAAACGCGCGGTGAATACCACCAGCAGCAAGTTGAGCACGGCATTGAGTCCGCGCGATAGAAAGGTATGGAGCACCTTACGCCACATGCCGAATGCGTTTAAGCAATTTCAACCACTTCTGGCCCACCACTGCTGCATTGTAGGGATGCTCACGATGATTTGCGCTTTCATCAGCGGCTGGCTGTTCGAGCCAGCATGCCTGCAAAGCGGCATCCCAGGCTTGTTCGTCGGCAGGTTCAACCAATGAAAGCGGTCCCAGCAGCTGATGTTGCTTGAGTGCCGGCAAGTCAGGAGCCAATACCCGGCAACCGCATGCCAAAGCCTCGGGGACCACAATTGAAAACGTTTCAAATTCGCTGCACAGGACCATGCCATTGGCCGAAGCATATAATTCAGCCAAGGTTTCTGCCGATTGCACCCCCAACAATTCTACGCCATTGAGCTGACCGGTGAATTTTTGTCGGGCTGCAGCTATATCATATGCCCCGGCCACCTTTAATGTGGCTTCGGGATGCAATGCACGGAATCTTTGAAAACGCTCCAGCACCAAATCGAAGCGCTTCACCGGTGCTAAATTGCTCACATGCAGGAAATAGCCTTTCCGCTGCTGCCCGGGTATTTTCTTGTAAACCGTGGTATCAACCACATTGGGGATGAGCTCGTAACGGTTCTTCAAATGATGTGCTTGCATGGCATCGGCCAGCAAGGCTGAAGGACAAACAATTGTCTCAGCCCGGTTGGTTACCATTTGGGTAAGGTAACGCAATAGAAAACCTTTGAATTGCGCGTTTTGTGGCAGGTAGCCCGACCAATGTTCGGCCAACACAAAAGGAATGTTGTAGCGGTAATGCAGCCACAAAGCCCACCAACCCGCCTTCCAGGCCACATGCACCACCAGTAAATCGGGTTTACCGCGGTCGGCCAGGTAGCTTCTGATGGCCGAATTCATGGCCCGCAACTGCCGCCAGGCCTGAACCAATGGATTATTGCCCGTGCCATAAGCATGGATGTAATGCCATACACCTAGCTCCTCCTTTTTTTGCAGCTCATGCTTTCCCTCCTTGCTTAAAGGAGCAGCCACCAAACCGCTTTTTACGCATTGTGCCGCCAGCGCTTCTACCTGGCGGATGATAAAAATGCCATTGCGCGAGGCGGGACCTTCGGGGTACCAGCTGCTCAGGTGCAACACATGCAATGCTTCAGGCGTTGAATTTGCGGGCATAAGTGGCCTAAAACTACAGCAAATAAGCTAATTTTGACGCATTCGATGAAAGACCTCCGACTTGCCTTTGTTCTTGTTAGCTGCCTGATGCTGGCCTTTACCGGCAAGCTGTTAGCTCAAAACGGCGTTAAAAACACCATCGACATCGAACAAGCCGGCGAACTCACCTACGAAGAAGCAGGCAGTGAAAGGGTCCGGAGACTCATCGGCAATGTCATTCTGAGGCAACAAGATGTGCGACTTTTCTGCGACAGCGCTTTGCTTTATGCCGATTCAAAACTTGCCAAAGCCTTTGGCAATGTACGAATTGTACAAGATGGCAAATTCAATGGCACCTGCCGCTACCTCGAATACAACGGCCAAACCAAAGACGCCGTTTTGCGCCAAAACGTGTACCTGACAGATGGTGAAATGAACCTCACCACCGACGAACTCTTTTACAACACCAACACCAAAATTGCCCGCTATCAGCAAGGTGCCTTGATACGTAATGCCGAAGCCACGCTCAAAAGCCTGCGAGGCACCTACGACAGCAATACCAAGCAGTTTTATTACCGAACCCGGGTAAGTCTCGACCACAAAGACTTCAAACTTACAGCCGATACCCTGCTTTACAACAACCTCAGCGAAAGAGCAGATTTCGTAGGCCCAACCAACATAAAAACCGACAGAAGCAAAACTTACACAGAAGGCGGTTGGTATAAAAGTAAAACCAAAGAGTTTTATCTCAATAAAAACGGTCGCATTGCCGTTGATAGTCAGCAGTTTATTACGGCCGACACCATCTATTTCAACGAAAGCAAAGAGCTCGGCTATTGTCGGGGTAACGTACAATTGATCGACACCGTTGAAAAATCGGAAATACGTGGGGGCTACAGCCGCTTCAACCGCAAAGCCGGCTGGAACCTGGTTTACGAATATCCCATTCTCATCAATTTTGGTGAAAAGGACACGCTTTACCTCACGGCCGACACCATCTACCAGTACAAAGACAAAAACGAAAAGAGCGTGATGCGCGCCTGGAATAACCCAGTTATCCAGCAAGCCGATTTGCTGATGAACTGCGACTCACTCTCCTATCAGGAGTCCGATTCGGTGTTCAAGTTTTTCACGCTTCCTGTCATCTGGTCGGGCGGATTCCAAATCACTTCTGAATTCAAGGAGCTTTACACCAAAGGCAAGGCCTTCGACCGCATGGAAATGTACCGCGATGCCTTCATGCTCAAACAAGAAGACAGCCTGCACTACAGCCAAATCAAAGGCAAAGACATTACGGCCTGGTTCAGCGGTCAACAAATTAGCCAAATGGACGTGAAAGGAAACGGTGAAAGCATTTATTACGTAGAAGACGAAACCGGAACCGGCTTCATGGGAGCCAACAAAATTGAATCGAGCAACATCACCATCCTCATGGAAGATAACAAACCGGTTGATATCCGCTTTTACGTGAAACCGGTAGCGGTAATGACGCCCATCGACAAAGTCGACCCCGTGGCTTTCCGGCTCAAGGGCTTCAATTGGCAGGGCGAACGCCTGCAGCAAGTGCAATTCCGATTGAGCGAGGCCTTGAATTGTAGTCCTGAGCAAGGCTGGTACGACAAATTGTATCCGCAAAAAAAATCCACCGACGAAAGCGCGTTAACGATTCCGGCGGTGGATTTACAAAAAAGAAAATAAGCTTATCTGTTCATTCGCATGAATGCACTTAAAGTCGAAGGCTTTTCTCTGCGGTCTCCGGTCAAGCTGCATAGCAGTGCAGACCAAACGCCTCCGCTGCCTCGCGGTTTGCATTCAGTTTTATTCTGCACCGACAGGAATAGCGTTTCTTGGCTGCGAAACCATTAAAAATCGCACCCAGACCATTGCAACTTTATTGCTTTCTCTGCGCCTCTGCGGTTAGATTTGAAGCCGAGGTTGTAGCCTCGCTGATAAAAAAGTAAGACTTATTTCAAAGCCCCATTCACCTTTTCAATCAAACTCGCTTCCTGCTTGAGAGCGTTCGCCAAAATGGCGTCAGCTTCGGCCAAAGCGGCATTTTTGTAAGCTTCGTCCTTGAGCCCACCCAGGTTTACCTTCACATTCAACCAAGCTGCCTGAACGGCAGTTCGTGCACAAAGCACGCCTACACCGGCATCGGTGATGCTGTTCTGGTTGCCTTTTTCAATCATGGCAGCCAAGGGCTCAAAACTCTGGTTGGCCAAGCGCATGGTTTGGAGCGGCGTTTCGATGGCTACTTTGGTGGCAGCCTGAATGGCCGCAGAGCGGGCCTTCTTCTCCTCATCACTACCTTTTGGCAAGGCAAAGGCTTGCATGATACCATCGAAAGCACGGGTGTCGGCATCTACTAGGCGCAACAAACCATCCTTGATGCCTTGCAACTGCACAGCCACTTCGCTGAAATAGGCAGTTTGCTCCTCCCAGCCACGTTTTCCGGCCGAAAGGTTGGCAACCATGGCACCCAAACTGGCACCCAGGGCACCTGCATAAGCGGCAATCGAACCACCACCGGGGGCAGGTGATTCACTAGCCGTTTCGTTGGCAAAGGCCACCAAATCCATGCACACCAATTTGCTGTCGGCAGCATCGGCAATGACGTATTCAATGATTTTTTTCTGCGGATCGAAAGGCCCCAATTCGTTGAGTCCCAAGCTGCGTACCGCTGTTTCGATGATTTCGGCCTCCGAAACGCCTTGAGAACGGCCCATCTTACCCAAATAATGGCGGCCAGCCTCGAGCATGCAGCGCAGTGGAATGAGTCCCACCAGCTCCGAACCTGTCACCCGCACACCGCGTTCGTGGGCAGCACGTACCACCTCGTCGAAAGTAGCATGAACCGAAGTCACATTGATATTGGTGAGGTTCATCGAAATTTGGGCAAAACCATATTCTTCGATGTACCAACCTACTGCTTTCACCGATTTGAGGGTGCCAGGTATGCGCACTGGCTCGCCATTTTCATCGTTCACCACTTCGCCCAAAACGGGGTGACCAAGGCGCTTGATGCGGCCAGCTTCGCGCACGTCGAACGCGATGGCGTTGGCAATGCGAGTCGACTTGGTATTGAGGTTGATGTTGTAAGCCACCAGGAAGTCGCGGGCGCCAATGACTGTGGCACCCGATTGTGCGTTGAATGCAGCAGCACCAAAATCGGGCTGCCAGGCAGGATCTTGCAATTTTTTAGGAAGGCCCTCGTATTCACCAGCACGGATGGTCGCCAAATTGCGCCGCTCGGGTTTGGTGGCAGCGCTTTCGTAAAGGAAAACGGGAATTCCCAGCTCCTCACCTACGCGCTTGCCCAATTGTCGGGCGAAAGCAACCGTTTCTTCCATGCTGATGTTGGCCACGGGAATAAGCGGACAAACATCGGTAGCACCCATACGGGCGTGTTCACCACTGTGCTTGCGCATGTCGATGAGCTCACCGGCTTTGGCAATGGCCCTGAAGGCTGCTTCGACCACGGCCGCAGGTTCGCCTACAAAAGTTACCACCGTGCGGTTGGTGGCTTTGCCGGGATCTACATCCAAGAGCCGAACACCTTCCACCGACTCAATTTGATCGGTAATTTGTTTGATGATATGCATATCGCGGCCTTCCGAAAAATTGGGCACGCATTCAACGAGTTGCTTCATGGCTCAAAGATAAAAAAGGCGCCTTGGGTGACGCAGTAAAAAATGGTCGATTTAACTTCTCCATAAAACGCCTTGCCGTATTTTGCAGGCATGAAAAAGTTGGTTCTCTCGCTTTTATTGGTGCTCGTTGTAGTACCTGTTTTGGCGCAAATTGTGGCCGGCCCCATGCTGGGTTATGCCGAAATGCGGGAAGTAGGCATTTGGCTGCAAACCGAAAAGGCAGCCTTGCTGAACCTCGAATACCGGGTGGCCGGCAGCGAAAAATGGCTCAATGCAGGCTCCTTACGCACCAAGGCTGAAACGGCTTTTACTGCACAATTTCAACTGGGCAAGCTCGAACCTGGAACCACCTACGAATACCGCATTTACGCCAACGCCAAACTTTTTGGCAAAACGCCCTACAGCTTCAAAACCCAAAAATTGTGGCAGTGGCGCGAAGAACCACCTGCTTTCCGCATTGCCTTGGGCAGTTGCCATTATGCCAGTGAAGCGGCTTACGACCGTCCGGGCGAACCTTACGGCGGCGATTACCAAGTGTTCGACAACATCGCAGCTAAAAATCCGGACATGATGCTGTGGCTGGGCGACAACATTTACCTGCGCGAGGCCGATTGGAGCAGCCGTTCGGGCATTTTTCACCGCTACAGCCATATGCGCCAGCAGCCCTATTTGCAGAAGCTCTTGGCCGCTTGTCCGCAATACGCCATTTGGGACGACCACGATTTTGGTCCAAACGATGCCACCGGCTCTTGGGCCCATAAAGACCTAAGCCTCGAAGCCTTCAACCTGTTTTGGATGAACAACGGTCGGGCCGCTGCCGGCGTGCCGGGCATCACCACCTCCTTTCAATTCAACGACATTGCGTTTTTCCTACTCGATAACCGCTACCACCGAAGCAGCGAGCGCCTGCACGACAGCTGTTCACGCGAGATGCTGGGTCAGGCCCAAATAAAATGGCTGATCGATGCTTTAAAGGGCAGCAACGCCAGCTTCAAAGTGGTGGCCGTTGGCAGCCAGGTGCTCAACAGCGAGGCCTTATACGAAAACTATGCCCAATACCCTTGCGAACGCGAACAGCTGCTGGCCGCCATTGCCAGGGAAGGCATCAAAAATGTGGTATTCGTTACCGGCGACAGGCACCACAGCGAGCTCAGCAAGCTCGAATTGGATGGCATTGTAATGTACGACATCACCGCATCGCCCCTGAGCAGCAAGGTGGGCAACAACCGCGACAATGAGAAAAACCGCAACCGCGTAGCAGGAAGCCTGCAGCTCAAACGCGGCTTTGCCACTTTAGACGTGCGTGGCGACCGCAAAAACCGCGAATTGGTGTTGCAGTTCAACGACAGCAACGGCCAGCTGTTGTATGAGCAAATCATTCCCCGACAGCCCTGATAAGCCTTAACTTTGTGGCATGAAACTCAAATCGTGGCAAGTAAAGTGGATGCTCCGCATTTTCCCGGCACTGTTGTTCAGCCGGGTGTGGTTGCGTGAAGTGGCGGAAGATTTTCGTTGGTGCGAAGTAAGCGTGAAGCCTTCGTTGCTCAACCGCAATTTGCAACGCACCATTTTTGGCGGCACCATATTCAGTGCTTTCGACCCCTTTTTCGCCATTTTATTCTGGCAGATTTTTGCGCAGCGTGGACAAAAACTAGAAGCTTGGCTCAAGAGCGCAGAAATTGACTATAAAAAGCCTGCCTCTACCCGCTTGCGCATCCGTTTCGAAATCGACGATGAATCGTTAAAAGAGGCTGAAGCAGCCTTGGCCAAGGAAGGCCGTTTTCAAAAGTGGATGACGGCACAAGCATATAATACCAAAGGTGAGGTTTGCGCTGAAGCGCGTTTACTGGTGTATTTGCGCAATTACAAAGGCCATTCGGCTAACTTCTAGTCAGGCACCTACGCCCCTTTAGTCTACCCCATCGAATTCTTAATGATTAAAAATTTGTGAAATTTCATATCAATGTTTGAACTTCAATGTTTAACCACTATGTTTGCATCAACAAAATCATCCTCATGAAAAAAGTATTTACACTCGGAGTATTGGCAGCAGCTGCTGTGCTCTTTTCATTCAAACCCGCTACCAACAATCCAAAACCCAGCAATGCAGGTACTTGGGGTGTTGACGCCGTTCACTCAAACGTGAAATTCACCGTAACTCACCTCGTGATTTCGGAAGTTGATGGCACTTTCAAAGTATTTGATGGCAGCATGACCGCTACCAAAGAAGATTTCAGCGATGCTAAAATCAACTTCAGCGTAGATGTAAACACCATCAACACCGACAACGAAATGCGTGATGGTCACTTGAAGAGCGACGATTTCTTCAATGCGGAGAAATTTGCTAAAATGAACTTCAGCAGCACTTCTTTCAAGAAAGTATCTGGCAACAAATACGAATTGAAAGGCAATTTGACTATCCGCGACATCACCAAGCCAGTAACACTCGAAGTTACTTACGGTGGAACTGTGAAAGATCCTTATGGCAACGTAAAGGCCGGTTTCAAGGCCAAAGGCAAAATCAAGCGTTTTGACTATGGTTTGAAGTGGAATGCTGCTACCGAAGCTGGTGGCGCAGTAGTTGGCGATGAAGTAGAAATCCTCTGCAACATCCAAATGGTAAAAAAGGGCTAACTCAGCCAATCAAATAACCAGCTACCCGGAAGCATTTGTGTTTCCGGGTAGCTATTTTTGCATTATGGGCATCAAAGAAGATATCAAGCAGGTTCGCGACTTTAGAAACGACTACCAAATGGCGGCCGTGAACATCATCTACACCTGCAACTGGATGACTGAAGGCTTTAAACAAATGCTCGAACCTTACGACATTACACACCA
>Ga0075157_10000731_pt1 | contig 23853 bp, 23 predicted proteins | sample JI81BgreenDNA_FD_70967 | JGI IMG/M metagenome (GOLD analysis project Ga0075157, IMG submission 70967) | Wastewater effluent complex algal communities from Wisconsin, to seasonally profile nutrient transformation and Carbon sequestration -... | ecosystem: Engineered > WWTP > Effluent > Algae...
GTATTCTACTGAAACCAAAACGAGCAAACAAATCTGCATTTTCTAGAAAAAATTGCCTTCTTTCTGGGAAGAAAATCTCAAAACGGTCAAGATTGGTAACTTGCCTATCTACTTCTACCTGCGAAAAATCAGGATTGAAAGTTAGATCTAAATTGAGGGAAGGCGTTACAGCAATTTTGGCATCACCGCCAAAATTTCCTGATGTTTTATTCTCATTTCTGATGTAATTTTCGCTATGATTAGCTGTTACATAGGGAATTAAAGAAACATTGGCACCTGGTTTGGGTAAAGGTTCTTCAAAAACAACTTTACCAGTAAATCCTAAGTTCCAAACTCTAAAATTTCTGGTTACAGGTACCCAAGAAGAAACTTCATTGGCTTTTCGGTTGGCACGACCAAAATTGATAAACCATTCGGTAGCACTACTTTTGTAACGAATCGTTTTGAGGGGAATCGCCATTTCAACAATCCAAAAATCAGTAGATTGTGTAACAGCAGAGTACCATTTATTATCCCAATCTGTTTGAGAACCCCCATTGCCACCATCAGAAAGTAAGCCTTCTTGTTGAATACCTAACGGATTTACAGCAAATGCAAAACCGTTGGTTTTATCTTGAAAAGTATCGAAATATACACCAAAAAAATCATTGTCATCTGAACCAAAATCTCTACGCAAAGAGGTTACTACATAATCTGTTTTGGGTTGCTGACAAATGGCACCGATATAAACAAAATTATCATCAAATGTTATTTTAACTTCTGTTTGGAGTTTGGCAAAAGAAGAATCATAAGGAAAGTTTAAATAGAAATTATCAGCAACCATTGCTTCTTTCCAAATGGACTCATCTAACGAACCATCCAATACAATTTTAGATGTCGTTTTTTTAGCTCGTATTTGATAAATGTTTTTTTGAGCAAAAATCTCAGTAAATGAAAATAAAAATAAGAAAATGCAAAATGTTCTCACAGAATAAAACTTTAACAAAAAGACAAAACGAAATTTATAGGTCAAAATTATATGTTGTAATGAAAAAAAAATTATAGATGTAAGAAAAAAGACATATTATTTCTTGTTTTGTTATCAATTTAATGTTAAATTTATGTTAATAAAAAATTAACATTTACTTAATATTGAAAAAAGCAGTTTACATATTTACTTTCTTATTACAGCTTTCTTGGGCTTTTGGGCAAGATATGATGCCTTATTTTTTGGCAGTTCAACCCAATATATCTGTAGATGAAACAAGAATATTTGAAGAAAAGATTTTAAAAAGTGTAGAAAAACTTCAAAATAAGAAAGTAAGAATTAAGGATGAAAAACAGTTTTTGAAATATACCTTTAATTATGTGCATACGACATACCTTAAAAGCTATCAAAAAGAAGCAAATTTCTATGACGTAATGACAAAGGGGTATTATAATTGTGTATCAGGAAATATTTTATTAGCTTATTTTTTAGGAAAAATGAATTATCAGTTTCAAATATACGAATCTGAAAATCATGTTTTTATGATGCTTGCTCTTTCTGAAAAAGATAGAATCTTGATGGAATCTACAGCCTTTTTTGGAGATGGGATGATAGATGATGAAAAGAAAATTGATGAACAACTAGCCAAACTACGCCCTACAGGAACAGCAAATCTAATGAATTTGGCAGGAATGCAGTTCTATAACGAAGCTGTTTTGGCTTTTCAAGACCAAAAATATTTGGAAAGCCTTTCATTGAGCAATAAAGCTTATTATTTTTACCCTTCTGAAAAGGTTAAAACTTTATATCAAATTTCTAAGCAGAAGCTTTCAGAGCAAGTGGTGTCTAGATAATTTTTTTAAGATTTTTAATGTATTTAATTAAAAAATCTTGATTAAGAGTTGGATTATAGCCTTGAGCCTTTAAAAAAGAATTATCTATTGGAATTATATCATAACTAATCCCATGAGGCTGAATACCAATACGCCCAAAATAATCAAATAAAAAGCCATCTTTATTATAATAAAAAAAGTTTTTTCTAGAATAAATTCGTTTAAAAGTAGCTTTTTCCATTGTTTCAATAAGAAAAACGCTTTTATCTTTCTTATAAACATACATTAAAAGAAGAGAACCACTTTGAGTAAAATGGCTCTCAATCTTTGTATAATTTAATTTTTTAGAAATACTGCTGTATTGTATAACTTTTACTTTGATGGAATCAAGAGCAAATACATGAATGGAGCTATCTTTTCCGATTTTTTGTAGTGTTTTTTGTGCCATTTTATTAATCTTTTTTTGAGATTGCCCAATAGATAAATGACTCATAAACATCAAAATTAATATGATAAGATAGCTTTGACTCATAAATTATTATTTCATTTTCACAATTGTAATTCCATCACCACCTCTGTCAGCATGTTCACTTTCAAAAGAGGCTATTTGCGGATAAGCCCTCAAATGCTCTCGGATGAGTTTACGAAGAATACCGTCACCTTTTCCGTGTAGAATGCGTACTTCAGGATAACCTGCCAGTAAAGCGTCATCAATGAGTTTATCTACCTCAGTAAGAGCTATTTCTGCACTTTTTCCACGTAAATCTACTTGGTAACTAAAATTAGCCATTTTTTCGGTGAGGTTAATGCCCAAACTTTTTTTGGTGTATTCTTTTTGAGCATTTTTAACCACTTTTCGACTAATTTTTTCTAGACGATTGAGTTTCACATTGGAACGAAGTTCTCCTATAATAATATCCACATCTTTTCCTTTGATATTGACTACTTCGCCCATTGCAGTTTGTCCTTTGATACGAACCCAATCGCCTACTAAAATTTCTCCAGCCAAAATTTCAATCTCTTCATTGTCTTCAGACTTTACACTTTCAATAACTAAATCGTCATTGAGTTTTTCTAAGTCTTGTCTGAGTTTTTTAGTTGTCTCTTTTTCAGCTTTTTGTTCTTTAATCTGCCTGATTGTATTTTCTATTTTCTGATTGGTTTCAGCTAGTAGTTTTTTAGCATCAGCTTTGGCTTGATTCAAGATTTTTTTACGTTCATTTTCCAGATAATCAGTTTGTTCCTGATATTTTTTCAAGAGTTCTTTGTATTCTTTTTCTTGCTTGGAAAGTGTAGCATTTTTCTCGTTGAATTGCTTTTTCTCTTGTTCAAGCTCCTTGAGCAATTTATCGTAATTTACTTCTTTATCGCTCAATTTTTCTTTGGCTTTGGCTAAAACTTTTTTGGGTAAACCTATTTTTTTTGCAATTTCAAAAGCAAAAGAGCTTCCCGCTTGTCCGATTTCAAGCTGATACAATGGTTCTAAGTTTTCTGTATCAAAACGCATAGCACCATTACTAATACCTTCTTTATTTTGAGCAAAGGTTTTAAGATTGCCATAGTGTGTATTGACAACTCCAAAAGCTTTTTTCTCATACAAATCTTCTAAAATAGCTTCTGCGATAGCCCCACCCAAACGAGGCTCAGTTCCTGTTCCAAATTCATCAATCAGAAATAAAGAATTTTTATCTGCAAAATTAACAAACTGACGCATGGCAGTCAGGTGTGAACTGTACGTACTCAAGTCATTTTCAATACTTTGCTCATCTCCAATATCAATGAAAATATTTTTGAAAACGCCTATTTCAGAGCCTTCAGCAACAGGAACTAGCAACCCACACTGCCACATGTACTGCAATAAACCTACAGTTTTCAATGAAACAGATTTTCCTCCTGCATTGGGACCAGAAACTACCAAAATATGCTGACTCTCAGTTAATGTAATATCCAGAGGTACAACACTTTTACCTTGTTCCTGATGAGCCAAAAACAACAAAGGATGTACAGCTTTTCGCCAGCGTAAAATATTTTTTTGACTGAAAATAGGTTCAATAGCGTTCAATTTAATGGCAAAAAGAGCTTTTGCTCTGATAAAGTCTACCAAGCCTAAAAACTGATATGCTTTTTGCAAATTTGGTAAAAAGGGACGCAAATAATTTGTCAGCTCTGTCAGAATGCGTATAATTTCTCTTCTTTCCTGTGATTCTAACTCTCTGATCTGATTATTGAGATCAAGAATTTCAGCAGGTTCAAGGTAAACAGTTTGCCCTGTAGAAGACTCATCATGTACAAAACCTTTGAGTTTTCGTTTGTGTTCAGCTGCAATCGGAATGACCAGTCTACCACCTCTAATCGTCAAACTTGCATCTTCATTCGACCAGCCAGCTTGTTTGGCTTGTTTTAAAATTTTATCAGTTGTTTTTCTTAAACTATTTTGTTCAGATAAAATTTCTTTTCTGATACGTTGTAGCTCAACAGAAGCATTATCTCTGATTTTACCACGTTCATCAATGGTTTGGTCTAACCGTTTAAATACATTTTTGTCTAATTCTACCAAACGGAGCAATTCTGCTAAACTTGTATAGCGTTCTACACGACCATGTAAGTACAAATAACAAGCTTGAATAGCTGATAATGAAAGTTTTAATTCAAAAAACTCTTCTTCATTTAAGAAAGCACCCTCAATAGAGGCTTTTTGTAAAGAAGGCTTGGCATCTACAAAACCTTGTGCTGGAAAAGGGTCATCAAATTCAAGTATATTTTTAAACTCTTGTGTTTGTTTGGCTAATTTAGCAATAAGCTCATAATCATCAGAAAAACGCATTTTTTCTAAATAATTTTCGCCTAATGTACTCAAACACAAATCTTCTAAGATTACACGTATTTTATCAAAACCTAACTTTTGTTCAATATTTTTAGGGTATAACATAAATTTTAAATTCTTTAAATTTTAAGTAAAAGATAACATCTTCTACTTAAGGGCTTTATATGTATAAATTTCTTTGTCTTTATCTTGCCCTACACTTAATATGAGTTTTTTGGTCGAAATCTCTTCAATCACCATATTCTGTTTAAAAGATTCTCCAAAGCCATTATCTGCTTCCATAATAAGGTAGATCGCCTTTTCTTCTTTCTTCAGATTCCATTTATTCTTTTTAATGGCAGCTTCTGCTTTTGTGGGTCTAATCATACAATATCCATTGCCTAAAAATTCCATCACTACATTTCCATTTTTAGATTTAATTTCTTCTTCAGAAATATTCATGTTGGCTGTTTTCACGCCTACAAGTTCCCATTTTCTAATTAGTTTTTCTGTAATGGGGTCAGGTTTAAATGCCATTGCTCCTAAAAGCAATATGCACATACTCATCAATACTCTCATTTTCATCATTTTTTAGTTTTCAAGGGATTTGAGCAAAAATTTTTCCAAAATTAGTGTTTTTCTGAAATTTTTTCTCTAAAAACAAATTATCTCTATCTTTGTCAAAATTTTTAAAAGAATATAAAGAGATAAAATATCTTTCTGAATGTCACAAACAGCTAAGCAATACCTAGCAATTATCAATTATTGTAAAAATCTTTTTGTTAAAAAACATCAAGATTATGGCTCTTCGTGGCGAATTTTACGTTTGCCTTCGCTTACAGACCAAATTTTTATCAAAGCCAATCGTATTCGCTCTATTCAGGAAGCAGGGACACAACAAATTGAAGATGATGTTCGTTTGGAGTTTGTTGCTATGATTAATTATGCTATCATTGCCTTAATACAAATTGATTTGAAAGAAAAAAATATCGAAACTTTGGATTTGGGTCTTGAAGATGTTACAAAAAGTTATGATTTTCATGCTCAAAATACACTAGATTTGTTGATGAAGAAAAATCATGATTATGGTGAAGCATGGCGACAAATGCGAGTAAGTTCTATGACTGACTTGATTCTGATGAAAATAAAAAGAATAAAACAAATAGAAGATAATCAAGGAATTACGGTAGCTTCCGAAGGTGTTGGAGCCAATTATCAAGATATTTTAAATTATTCAGTTTTTTGTTTGATACAATTAAACTTCTTAGAAAATGAAAATAGCAACTAATGTAATTATTTGGTTAGTAGGTGGATTATTTATTTTTTCGGGGCTTATCAAGCTCAACGACCCTGTTGGTACAGAAATTAAATTAGAAGAATATTTTGATGTTTTTGCTGATGATTTTAGGGATAAGATTGTTGTAAACGGACAAGTAAAAGGAGCGGAAGATACCTCTATGAGCAGTTTCTTTGAAGCTCTTAAACCTTATTCTCTTAGTTTTGCAATCCTGATGAGTGCTTTGGAGGTAATTTGGGGTTTTAGTTTATTAATACGATTCAGACCTAAATTTACCTTGTGGTCGTTATTTTTACTTATCTTATTTTTCACAGGACTCACATTTTATTCTTGGAATTATAACAAAGTAACAGACTGTGGCTGTTTTGGAGATGCTATTAAGCTCCAGCCTTTTCAGTCGTTTATGAAAGATGTTGTGCTGACAATTTTAATAGGATTTTTATTATGGCAAAGCAAAAATATTGTTCCTAATGACAAAAAATGGGCATGGGGTAGCAATCTTCTTGTTTCTATAATAGCTTTTGGTTCAGGTATTTATGCAGTAAACTATCTGCCATTTATTGATTTTATGCCTTATAAAGTTGGTAACAATATTCCTGCTCTGATGAAGCCTAAAGAACCACTACGCTATCAAAATAAATATATTTATACAAATTTGCAGACTAAACAAGATGAAGAGTATAACGAAAAAGAGTTTACGGCTCAATGGGACAAAAAATTAGCTGATAGCACAAAATATAAATACAAAGATTTTAAACAAGAGCTTTTAAACCCTGAAGCCCAATCTAAAATAGGTGCAGACTTTGTCTGGATAGACGGTGATACCACTACTACTAAACAAATGTTTAAAGGAAATAAACTCATCCTTGTATTTTCCGATTTGAAGAAAATAGAGGCTAAAAGATTCAAGAATTTGAGTCCTATGCTTAAATCTTTAAAAGATTCGGGAATAGAGCCTATTGGTTTGAGTTCAGACAAAGCTACGTTAGATGCTATTTGTCATGAATATCAGCTTCCTATGGAACACCATTCGATGGATAGTAAAATTCTAAAGGCAATGATTCGTTCCAATCCTGGAGTATTGTTATTGAAAGAAGGAACAGTAAAAGGGAAGTGGCATTACAATAGTTTGCCTAATCTTAATGAATTAAAGAGTAAATTATAAAATGAAATAAGTTAAACTTGTTTGCTGTTTCAAAAATTTTTATTTTTGGCTGTAAGCGAAATAGAAAAAGTGTTTTAATTTTTTGAAAAATTCATGCTGCAATATGTACTCAAACGTTTGGGCTATGGTTTCATGATTCTCTTGGGAGTCATTATCGTAGTGTTTTTGTTGTTCCACGCTTTACCTGGTGATCCTGTTTCTATGATTACAGGACAGCGTTCTGATGAAGCGACAAGAAAAGCTATTCAGCAAGATTTAGGCTTAGATAAGCCTATTGGTTATCAGCTTTATAATTATTTGAGAGACCTTTCTCCTGTTTCAGTACACCCAGATACCCCCGAAGAGAAAGAAAAATACAGCTATGCTCGTGTGATACCTATGGGTGAAAGCGTACTGGTTCTTAAATTCCCTTATCTGAGAAAATCTTTTCAAACACAGAAAAAAGTCTCTGAAATTATCAACGAACGGATTTGGAACACCCTTATTTTAGCAATTACAGCTATGTTATTTGCCACTATTATAGGTGTTTTCTTAGGAATAGTAACAGCTCTCAATCAAGGTAAATGGCTTGACCAAACTTTGATTGTAATTTCTACAGTGGGAATCTCTGTACCCTCGTTTGTAGCTGCAGCCCTTATTTCTCGTTATTTTGGCTATGTTTGGGCTGAATACACAGGTTTAAATGGTATAGGTTCTTTATGGGAATTAGACTATGAAGGAGAAGAAAGACTCATGTTAGCAAATCTTATTTTACCTGCTTTAACATTAGGAATCAGACCATTATCGATTATTACACAACTTACAAGAAGCTCTATGCTGGATGTCCTTTCACAAGATTACATTCGTACAGCAAGAGCAAAAGGCGTTCCCAAACAGTTACTGATTTATAAACATGCTCTTAAAAATGCCTTAAATCCTGTTGTAACCTCTGTATCAGGATGGCTAGCTTCTTTAATGGGAGGGGCTTATTTCATCGAATGGATTTTCAACTATCAAGGCTTAGGCTATGAAACCATATCAGCAGTAAGCAATTTAGATTTACCCATTATCATGGCTTCTGCTTTGGTCGTTGGGGTTATTTTTATTGTGATTAGTATTGTGGTGGATTTACTTTATGCAGTTATAGACCCTCGTATCCGTTTGCAATGATTCTTTTTTTAGTAGGAATGCCTGCTTCTGGTAAAAGCACACTAGCTAAAAAAATAGCAGAAAAATATCCTTTTTTACTTGTAGATTTAGACAACTACATACAAGAAAAATACCAGAAAACGATTCCTGAAATTTTTTTGCAGGGAGGAGAGTCCTTATTTAGAGAATTAGAAACAAAATCTTTGAAAGAGTTAAATCTTATTCAAAATACAATTGTATCTACTGGAGGAGGAACGCCATGCTTTTATGATAACATGGATTTTATTATGAACAGAGGATTAGCCATTTTCTTAGACACGCCTCTTACAAAAATATCAGAAAGAATTTCCAAAGATATTTCACAACGTCCAATGTTTCAGGGTAAAACGTTAGAGGAAATTCAAACACAACTGGAAAATTTGTATCAACAACGAAAACTTTTCTATCAAAAAGCTCACTATAGAATTATTAAAGAAGAAGACTTCTTTGAATTGGAATTAATTAAAAATATATGAAAAGAACAGAAATAAGTGCTTTAGGAGAATTTGGATTGATTAAAACATTAACCAATAATACCCCTATATTTCATACAGAAACTATTAAAGGTGTGGGAGATGATGCTGCTGTGATGGATTTAGGAAATCAATACTTGGTTACATCAACAGATATGTTAGTGGAGGGAGTTCACTTCGATTTGAGCTATTATCCTCTTAAACACTTGGGTTATAAAGCAATAGCTGTCAATGTTTCAGATATTGCTGCTATGAATGCTCATCCCAAACAAGTTTTAGTGTCTTTAGCAATTAGCAATCGTTTTTCGGTAGAGGCTCTGCAAGAACTTTATGAAGGCATGAAAATTGCCTGCCAAAGCTATAAAGTAGACCTAGTAGGTGGAGATACCACATCTTCAAGAAGTGGACTGGTATTGTCAGTTTCTGTTTTGGGTACAGTAGAAAAACATAAAATAACTTATAGAAATACAGCTCAAAAAGGTGATATTATTTGTGTAACAGGAGATTTAGGTGGAGCTTATGCTGGTTTGCAGATTTTAGAAAGAGAAAAACAAGTATTCTTGACAAACCCTGACATGCAACCCCAGTTAGAAGGTAAAGATTTTGTGGTAAAAAGACAACTTCGCCCTGAAGCTCGTATGGATATTATCTACGAATTGGAAGAATTAGGAGTTGTTCCAACCTCTATGATTGATATTTCTGATGGCTTAGCTTCTGAGGTTTTTCATATTTGTACACAATCCAATTTAGGAGCTATGATTTACGAAGACAAATTGCCTATTGCTCAGGAAACTTATGACACAGCCATCAACGATTTGAATATTTCACCTGTTACTTGTGCCTTGAATGGTGGTGAGGACTATGAGTTATTGTTTACAATCAAGCAAGAAGATTACGAAAAAATTAAAAACCATCCTGATATTTCTACAATTGGCTACACAACAGAGCCAGAAAAGAAAATTAATTTGGCTATGAGAGCAGGTAATGTAATTCCTCTGCAGGCTCAAGGCTGGCAACATTTTTAAATAGCTCTTTTATTTCAAAAAAAAATTATTAGATTTATGTTTTGACATAGAATAAATGAGTAAAATATGAAAAGTATGAAATATCTTATTCTATTAATTATATTGATAACTTCAATGATTGTTAATAGTTGTAAAAAAGCAGATTTGGGTTGTATAGAGGGTGTAGTAATTGCAGAAGGATACAACGGATTAGGGGATAATAATCCTAATGTATTAGGAGCTTGTACACCAGTAGTACAGATTAAAAACAGAAATATTGGTGTGAAATGGCGAGCGTTCTTGGGAAATCAAACGATAGAGTTTGAAAATTGCGTTTTTATCACAAATTTAGATAGAGAGTCAGCTAAAATTAATCAGAAAATCTACTTTGAGAGTTTTACCAAAGATGAACAATTCAGAGGATGGCTAGCAATTTGTACTCCTCCACCAAGTAAGCATATTATAGCAAAAAATCTCTCTTTAACTTGTACTAAATAGATAAAATTCTTAGAAGATAGAAATAGCCATCAGAAAATTTATTTTCTGATGGTTTGTTATTTTTAACTATGCTCTTCAATAAACTCAAACATGTCTTCTATCTTGCTGAAAATCTGAATATTATCTGATGTTTCTAAACCTTGTCCAACCACTTGACTACCACTTAATAAGATTGTAGAGTTTGGAAAAAGAGAAGATAATTCGTTGATGTACCCTTGTACATGATGAAATGACGGAACACTTGTAATGACTGTAAACAAAAAATCTGGTTTACAAACCTTATAAGCTTCTTGTAAATCTGAAAGGGGCAATGTTTGCCCTAAATAAGAAGTTCTTTGTTTACGACTACGTAACAAATAATTTGCAAATAGTAAAGAAAGCTCATGCCATTCTCCTTCGGGTAAAAAAAGCATATATTTTTTACCTTCAGTATAATTAGGTTTTAGGTTGTCAATAGCTGCAATAATTTTTTGCCTGATAAGATGAGTCATAAAATGCTCTTGAGCAGGATTGACTGAACCTGCAAGCCATAAAATACCTATTCTATTCAAAAAAGGAAAAATAACTTTGAGCATGGTATTCTCGAAACCTACCTGTTTGATACTTTGGGATAAAAGGTACTCAAACTTCTCTTCATCCATATCCATTGTACACAATGTAAGAGCCTGTATTTTATCAGAGGCGTCTTGAGTTCTATCAGAAAGGCTAATAATCTCTCGTCTCAGTTCTTCTTCAGACATTTGGGCAATCTTAGAAATTTTATGCCCGTGTTTGTTCAATACAGAAATATTGAGAATCAATCTTAGATCTAATTCATCATAATAGCGAATATTGGTATCTGTACGCTTAGGTTTAAGAATATTATAACGTTGTTCCCAAATACGAAGTGTATGTGCCTTAATGCCGGAAAGACTTTCTACATCTTTGATAGAGTAGTGGCTCATGGTGTTTTCATCTTAAAATCTCAGAATAAAAAAATGTTTCATTAATCTATATTGTAGAATAACGAAATGTGTTCTAAAATGTTTAAAAAAACTACAAGTCTGTAAGCCGGGTTCTGTAGTACAAAATGTACTTCTTATCATTTATCTAGGATTTGCTTCACAGCAAACCTCTATCAACCTACCCACCGACTCAGGCGAGCAACCTTTTTTACTTTAATATTAAGTAAGCATCGGCTTATTTGGTCTTTCAACACTTGAGGTTTACCCTGCCTTTGTTGTCACCAACAAAGCGGTAGTCTCTTACACTACCTTTTCACCCTTACCTTTGCAGGCGGTTTGTTTTCTGTGGCACTGGCTGTCAGCTTGTGGCTGCCTTCCCGTTAGGAAGCAAGTTGCTCTGTGTTGCCCAGACTTTCCTCTTTGCCTGAGCAAAGCGATAAGACGACTTGTAGTCCACAAAAGTACACAAAAAATCAGAGTTTTTCTTATACTTTTTTTGTATTAAGCTAAAAAATGCTAATATTTGTAAAAAACTCTTGCCTTATGAAATGGTTAAAGTCTTCAATTTGCTTATTTATTCTTATGATGATACTAGTATCTTGTGGAAGTAATAGTATGGGGTATCGTCGTAAACATGGAGGTTATGATAGTCAGACATGGACTCCCAAAAAACATTACCCTTATTACTACAATAAAAAGGCAAGATAATTGAATGAGTTAAGTGGGGAATTTTAAAATAAAATAAATATGAAAAAGTTTTTAATTGTATTTACACTGTACTTGTTATCTACTTTTATTCTCAGCTCTTGTGCAGATGGTGGTGCATATCGTCGTAGACATGGAGGTTATGATAGCCAGACATGGACTCCTCGTAAACATCGTGATATAAATCTTCGTACATATAGTGGTTATCCTCGTGGTAATCGCAGATAAAATCTAAACGAATGAAAACGAATTTCCTTAAACGAATTAACTTATTACCATTTTTTTTAGGCTTCCTAATCGTTTTTACTTTGGAATCTTGCCAGTCACAGAATCCTCCAAGAAGACGTAATGGCAAAATGCCAAAATCTGGTCGTATCCCTTGTCCTATTAAAGACTGCTAAAATGCGAAAAATAGTAATTGCTCTAGATGGTTATTCAGCATGTGGTAAAAGTTCTACAGCTAAATTAGTAGCCTCTCAGTTAGGTTATACTTATATAGATACTGGAGCTATGTATCGGGCTGTTACTCTCTATTTCTATGAAAATTATATAGAACTGACCAATCCGAAAGCGATTGCTGATGCATTAGAAAAAATAGATATTACTTTCAGATTTAACCCTAATACACAACATAGCGATACTTATCTCAATAACCTAAATGTTGAGGACGAAATCAGAAAAATGTATATTTCTGAGCGAGTAAGCCCTGTCAGTGCAATTGCCGAAGTACGTAGAGCAATGGTTCGTCAACAACAAAAATTAGGGAAAAAGAGAGGTGTAGTCATGGATGGAAGAGATATTGGAACAACAGTATTTCCAGATGCTGAAGTGAAAGTTTTTATGACAGCAGACTTATACACAAGAGCTTTCAGAAGGCAAAAAGAATTGATAGAAAAAGACGAAATTGTAGATTTGGATGAAATTCTTGAAAATCTAAAAACAAGAGATAGAATAGATACAACTCGTGCTGAAAGTCCTTTGAAAAAAGCAGAAGATGCTCATTTCTTGGATACTACGTTTATGACAGTTGATGAACAAGTCGAATATGTTTTACAACTTGCTACAAGTAGTATCATCAAAATTAATAAAATAGAAAAACCTTTAGAAATATAGCTTCTTTGTTAAAGAAGCTATATTTTTTCAGAAACTTTGAAGGTTAATTTCTTTTTATAAATATAATTTAAGACCACATTTTCCATTACAGATTCTATGGGTTTTAGTGAAAGCACTAAAAACAATTTGATACCGATACTTACCCACTGATTTGTACTCACAAAATCAGCAATGAGTGGTTCTAATAAAACTTCTTCAATTAAAAATAATATGATAGCTAAGATTAAAACAATGGTTGTAGCTATTTTACCAGCACGAGCTTGAGTAAGCTGGTCTATGGTTTCCTGAAGTTGTTTGTTTTTTAAGTCTAATTCCTGATTTTTTCCATCCAATTCTTGATTTTTCTGGTCTAAAGCAGCATTCACCCTATCCAACTTTTTCTGAATTTTATCACTTACATTTGTAATCAGTCTCATTTGACCAATAGCCTCTTCAAAATTCTCTAAAAGCCTCCTATATTCTTCTTTGAGTTCATGTTCGTGTAAATTCAGATTTTCCTCAATCTTTTTTGCTCTATGAAGCTCATTAACCTCTCGTATATAAACTTTTTCCATAAATAAAATAGTGTGGTGTGATAAGATAATTTATGAAATTAAGAGATTTTCCCAATCTTGCATCTTTTGGGCTAATAACGACTCTACCATAGTATATTGCTTTTGAGTTTCCTCAAGTACATCTTTTTGGCTATATAAACTGGAATCTGCTAATTTTTGTTCTAATAAATGTTTTTCCTCTTCTAATTTAGTAATTTCTTGTTCAATCTTTTCAATTTCTTTTTCAATTTTTTTTGAATCTTTGGTGTTACTAGTTTTAGCAGAGATAGTTTCTTTAGGTTTTTCTTTTGAAACCTTTTCTTTCTCAGATACTTGAGTTAAAAATCTTTCTTCTTGCCATATTTCGTATTCATCATACGTTCCTAAAAATTCTTTAATCTGCTGGTTTTCAATATACCATATTTTATTGGCAATATTTCTGACAAAATTCCTATCATGGGAAACAACAATAAAAGAACCTTCATAACTTTGTAAAGCCTGTGAAAGAATCGATACAGAAATAATATCTAAATGGTTTGTTGGCTCATCCAAAAGTAGAAAATTAGCATCTGAAAGCAATGTTTTAGCCAATGCTACCCTAGATTTTTCACCACCAGATAAAACTTTTATTTTCTTGAAGACCTCTTCTCCCGAAAATAAAAAGCAACCCAAAATTGTTCTTAATTCTACTTCTGTTCGGGTTGTGCCTGTTTGGCGAAGTTCTGTAAGCAAATCAACATCTAAGTTTAATGCTTCTACTTGATGTTGAGCATAATAGGTCATTTTTACATTATGGCCCAATTTACTTTCCCCCTCGAAACTTTCTGTGCCTAATAAAATTCTCAGAAGGGTGGATTTTCCTTTTCCATTTGCACCTACCAAAGCAATTTTATCACCTCTTTCAATGTTGATGGAACTATTTTGCAGGATTTTCAGGTTTCCATAATTTTTAGAAACATTCTTTAATTCAAAAACCTGTTTACCAGACGCTTGTGAAAATGTAAATCTAAAATGCAATTTTACATTTTCCTCAATTACATCCTCAATTCTATCCAATCGTTCCAAAGCTTTAACTCTCGACTGAACCTGTCTAGCTTTAGAAGCTTTTGCCTTAAAACGAGTAATAAAACGCTCAGTTTGTTTGATAAGAGCTTGCTGATTCTGGAAAGCATTTTTTTGAATTTCCTGTCTCTCAGCTTTTTGTTCTAAAAAATCGCTGTAATTACCTGGATAGACATGCAATTTTCTTTGAGCCACTTCTACAATGGTATCAGCAATATTATCTAAAAAATCTCTATCGTGTGAAACCACCAGTACAGCTCCATCATAATCTACCAAATATTCCTCAATCCACTGGATAGAAGGTAAATCTAAGTGGTTGGTTGGTTCATCTAAAATGAGTAAAGCAGGTCGTTGTAACAGTAGTTTAGCAAGCATTACACGCATACGCCATCCGCCTGAAAAAGTACTCAAAGGCTTTTGAAGACTTTCAGTAGAAAAACCCAAACCCTCTAATATGGCTTCTGCTTTGGCTTGCATGCTATAACCATCCAATATGGCAAATTCTTCTTGCAGATGACTTAATTTGTCAACTAAACTATCGGAATAGTCTTTTTCAAGTTTTTTGATAATTTCATTAATTTCTGACTGAATCTGATTTTGTCTTTCAAAGGCTTGCATTGCCACTTGTAAAATAGATTCTTCAGACTGATATGAAAGTAAATCTTGATTTAAAAATCCTATGGTACATTCTTTACTCTTAGAAATTGTACCTCCGTCTGGCTGATATTCACCAACAATAATTCTCAATAAAGTAGATTTTCCCGTTCCATTCAAGCCAATTAAACCGATTTTATCCTTAGGTTTAATTTGTAGAGAAGCCTCTTCGTACATGGCTCTGCCCCCAAAAGAAAAAGAAAGATTGTGTATTGTAAGCATCTTGATTTACTAAAAAAAACAGCTAAAAATCTTAATCTGCCACAAAGATACAATTTTTTCGGCATTACTATTGTTGTTGTTTTAAAAAGCAACTAAATTTCACTTCGTATCGTACAAACTAGAAGTTCAACCAAAATTCAGTCATGAAAAAAATATTTAAAAGAATCTTCATAGGGCTAGGAATCTTCTTAGTAGCTATTTTGGGCTTTGCCATAGCCGTTCCATTTTTGTTTAAAGACAAAATAAAAGCAGAAATTGATAAGCAAATTGCTTTGTATGTGGATGCAAAAGTGAATTTCAAGGCTGATGATTTTAGCTTGAGCCTTTTTAAAAATTTTCCTGATGTAACAGCCTCTCTTAATAATTTAAGTGTTATCAATAATGCTCCTTTCAAAGGTGATACACTTGCCTCTATCAAATCTTTTGGAATTACAGTCGATTTGTGGAGTGTCTTTGGAGATAAAATGAAAATTAATAAAATCTCTTTAGATAAACCAAGAGTCTTTGCCAAAATCAATAAAGAAGGAAAAGCAAACTGGGATATTGTACGCCCACAACCTTTGGATACAACTGCCAAAAAAACTCAGGATACTACTTCTAAATTTAGTTTGGCGATTAAAAAATGGGAAGTAACAGAAGGTTTGGTAGTTTATGAAGATAAAACAATGCCCATGTATGTAAAAATTGATAAAATTAACCATGAAGGCAAAGGAAATTTGGATGCAGATGTATTTGATTTATACTCAGAAACCAATATAGAGAAATTTACTTTCAGTTTTGATGGCACAGAATACCTCACAGAGAAAAAAGTAACAGCAGAGGTTACTATGGGTATGGATTTGAAAGGATTTAAATTTACTTTTAAAGAAAATAAAGTACAACTGAATGATTTTGGATTAAAATTCGATGGTTTTGTAGCAATGCCTGATACCAACATCACCATGGATATTAAGTATGCAACAACAGACACAGACTTCAAAACATTACTCTCTTTAGTACCAGGGGTTTACACCAAAGATTTCAAAGACATCAAAGCAAGTGGCAAAATAGCTTTTAATGGAGATGTAAAAGGAACGTACAATGCTGTACAAATGCCAGCTTTTCATTTAGGGCTTAAAGTAGATAATGGCTCATTCCAATATCCTGCTGTGCCTACGCCTGTCAATAATATCCAAGTAGACTTAAATGTAGGAACAGATGATGGAGTGATTGATAACATGAAAGTAGATTTGAAAAAATTCCACATGGACTTGGGGCAAAATCCTATAGATGCAAGAGCTTTGATCCAAGGGCTTACTAGAATGAACATTGATGCCAATGCCAAAGCAAAACTCAATTTGGCAGATGTAACAAAAATGTTCCCAATGCCAGGTTTAAATCTTTCAGGGTTGTTTAGCTTAGATGGTACTGCAAAGGGTATTTATGATGGTAAACAAATGCCAACAGTAAACGCTGCCATGAGTCTGCAAAATGGTTATGTAAAATCCTCAGCTTTTCCAGAACCGCTTGAAAAATTAAATATGCAGGCAACTGCCAAAAGTGATGGAACTTTGCCCAATAGTGAGTTTTCAGTTCAAAATTTTTCTATGATGCTTCAGAATGAACCATTTAATGCTACAGCTACATTCAAAAATTTTGAAGACATAGACTTTAATGTAAAAGCCAATGGAGTAATAGATTTAACAAAAATTACTAAAATATATCCTTTAGAGGGAATGAAGCTTACAGGAAGAGTAAAGGGAGATATAGCTTCGGCGGGTAGAATGTCATACATTGAAAAGAGTCAGTATGAGAAAATTACCAATAGTGGAGATGTAACCATGACGGGTTTTGTGTATGAAACCAAAGATATGCCCCTTGTGAAAATCAACAATGCTCACTTACAATTCAATCCTAAAGAGATGGTATTAGAAAAATTTGAGGGATCTGCAGGCAGAAGTGATATGCAGGCGAATGGTACAATATCAAATTATTTAGGTTATATATTTAAAGATGAAACCATTAAAGGAAAACTAACCTTTAATTCTAAAAAGTTTGATGTCAATGAATGGCTTGTGGACAGTCCAACCTCAGCTAATCCAACACCTGAACAAGATATTCCTCTTACAGTTATTCCAATTCCTAAAAATATAGATTTTACTTTAAACTCGACCATTGGTGAAGTTGTATATGATAATCTTACTTTAAAAGCTATGAAGGGTAATATTATTGTAAAAGATGGTAAAATAAGCCTTCAAGATGGTGCATTTAATACTTTAGGAGGTGATTTTGTGATGAATGGTACATACGATACTCAAGATGAAAAGAAGCCGAAATTTGATTTTGACTTAGGAATCAAAGACTTACAAATGGGGGATGCTGCCAAATCTTTTGTAACAATCAAACAATTAGCTCCTATTACACAAAATGTAGCAGGGAAATTCTCTACTAAATTCAAAATGAAAGGTGATTTGGGGCAAGACATGATGCCTCTATACAATACCCTTACAGGTGATGGGCTTATCACAGTTATGGAAGGAGCTATTCAGAATGTACCTTTAATGGAAAAAATCGCTGATCAAATTAAAATGCCTGAATTAAAATCAGCAAAATTTGCTGATTTGCTAACAACAGCCAAAATTGAAAATGGACGTTTTGTAGTAGATCCCTATAATATGAAAGTTGATAAATATACCATGAATGTTTCTGGTAGTAATGGTATTATGGATGGCTCCTTAAACTATACTCTTAAAATGGATGTACCCGCTAAAGGAGCTGGACAACAGCTAAATAGCTTGGTTACAAGTCAATTGGGAGCAGGTGTTACCTTCGATAAAGTTCCTTTGATTATTTCTGTAGGAGGAACTTACACTAAACCTGTTATCAAGGTAACAGTTGATAAAAATAATTTGAAAGGTGAAGTGAAAAATGTAGTAGATGCTAAAAAAGATGAGCTAAAAAATAAATTACAAAATGAGATAGATACTAAAAAGAAAGAAGCAGAAGAAAAAGCAAAAGCAGAAGCTGATAAATTTAAAAAAGAGGCAGAAGAAAAAGCAAGAGCTGAAGCTGACAGACTGAAAAAAGAAGCAGAAGCAAAAGCCAAAGCAGAACTAGAAAAAATTAAAAACGAAAAACTGAAACGTCAGGCTGATAGTTTGAAGAAATTGGCTGATGATAAAATTAAAAATGGTATTAAAAATAACTTACCTATTAAAATAAAACCTTAAACCTTAAATTGGAGGCTTGTAAGAAACATATTATAAGCCTCCAATTGTATAGTAGTTATGAATATACCTGTAAACTTGCTACCTATTGCCTTTTTTGTTCGAAACTTCATTACAGTAGAAGAACAAGAGTTAGTAGAATTTTTATCAAACTTTCAGCCTGTTTCTTATCAAAAAGAGCAAATTATACATGGTGGGCAACAAGTTTGTAAACATTTGTATTTTATTAGTACAGGGATTGTAAGAGAGGAAGAGATATTTAAAAAAAAGAAGCGAATTTGTTGGCTTACTTTTGAAAATGAATTGTTTACAGATATTTATGGATTTATTAGTGATAGCCTAAACCCTAATAAAAAATATTATGTAGCATGTACAAAGGTAGATGGGTTTAGACTCAATAAAGAGGTATTGTATGAATACTATGAAAAGAACCCGATTTGGGAACGTTTAGGTAGATTGGTTGCAGAACATTATGTACTAAGATTGGCAGAACAAGCAAATTTCTTAATTAAACTATCTGCCAAAGAAAGATATGAAGATTTACTACAAAGACGACCTTCTATATTACAAGAGCTTCCTCTCAACCAAATAGCTTCTTATTTGGGAATCACATTGCCATCTTTAAGTAGAATAAGAGGACTTAAAAACTGAATTTAACATAGGTTAAATTTTTGATAGCCTCTAGGCAACGAATTTGTTAGAGCATACATATATTTTAACTTAAAATAATGTAACTCTTATGAAAAAAATCTCCCTTTTTATTCTCTTAATGGCTTCTTTATTGTGGTCATGTACTCCTGCCGAAGATGCTGCTAGTGTTGATCAAAACAGAGTTTATGTAATTTATGAACTTTATTATGATGCAAATTTTGATAAAACATTTGCAAAGGCTTATTTTAGATTTGGGAATGAGTTTGGTACACAACTCAAACTTACAGGAAATAGCCAAGTAACTTTTGATGGGGGAACTATGGTAGAGAAAAACGTCTTGAATTTGACCTACTACGAACGAGAATTTGCAGGATTCAAAAATACTGGAAACTTTGTTTGGAAAGATGTTAATGGGAAAGAATATACCAATACTGTAACCATTACAAATGCAATTGAATATCCAACAAACTTTACAAGCCTTTCTAAAAATAGTGCTTTTACATTTACTTGGCAAGGCAATGCTCTAGTTCAAGGAGAAACTGTATATTTGGGTATAAACGGACAAGCAGAAGGGGATGCAAGGCTATTTTCACAAACTGGAGTAGGAGCAACCCAAATGATATTACCTGTGAATCAGTTACAACAATTACCTAATGGTAGTGTATCTATGATTCTAAATCGTAAAAACTTTGGCACAGCCTCTCAGGTAACAGGAGCAGGTGGACGTTGGGAGACTAGTTACGTCCCTAAACATAAAACAATACAAGTACAATAAAGTACCATTATATGAAAAAAGCAATTCTATTTTTGGGTTTACTGAGTTTTGGATTTTTTTCTTGTAAAAAAAATGATCCAACACCTACTGAAGCAAAGGTGATTTTTAAATTCAAGTTTGACTCAACACAAGAACGTTTGGATGGCTTTGGAAACCCTGCAACATTACCAGCAGGTAATGCAGGTCAAAATCCTGTATTCAATAAAATTTCGGCTCATTATTTTGAGTTATCTCCCAATGCTCTTACTCAGTTGGGGCAAGGAAGTGTATTGTACCATGCTACAGAAACTGCTTTGGGTGGCGAAACAGCCATTGACTTTGAGAAAAGTATTTTGAAGGGAGAAAATGAGGTGTATTTGAGTGTCCCTATCAAAGACATCAAAGCTCAAAGTTATGAGTATTTAAGAATCTCATTAGCATATCAGAATTATGATATTAGTTTTAGAGCAAATGGTTCAGATTTTACAGGAACAATTGCTTCTTTTATTGGGTACAATTCTTACATCAAGAATGCTCAAGTTAAAAGTAGTTCTGTTACTATAAATGGAAACAAAAAACAAGGTTTTTGGGCTTTTGAAACCGTAAATGGTATTACACAAGGGCAAGCTCCTGGTACAACTGTACCCAACCCTATTGCTGCTACTTCGCCTATCCCAGCAGGCTCATGTGTGGTAACAGCCAAATTTGATACTCCTTTACAGATCACAGGTAAAGAAACCAAAGATATTATTATCACTGCATCTCTTTCTACAAATAAAAGTTTTGAGTGGAAAGACTCTACTCCAAATGGTTTTTTTGAACCATTGTTAGGTGAGCAGGTAGTGGATATGGGTATCAGAGGAATGAAAATAAAAGTAGAATAATTTGTAAAATAAAAAATGAAAGCCTTGATAAATTATTATCAAGGCTTTTTTGTTGAACAAAAAGCCTCATTATAATGTTGAAAGAATAAAACGTCTCAAAGTTTATGCAAATCTTTTCAAGAATTTTAGCTTTCTCATTTTTTTTATTGATTTCACTCTCCGCTTGTGGACAGAAACAGAAAAAAACGCAATCCAATCAGAATATGACAACCAACTCAGCAAATTTAGAAACAATTACACTTGGAGCAGGGTGCTTTTGGTGTGTAGAAGCTGTTTTTCAGAGAATAGAAGGAGTAACCAAAGTAGAATCGGGGTATTCTGGTGGTTTTAAAGATAATCCGACCTATAAAGAAGTATGTAGTGAAACTACAGGGCATGCAGAAGTTTGTCAGCTTACTTACGACAAAACCAAAGTAAGTGTTGAAACCATTTTGGAAGTATTTTTTGGAACACATGACCCCACTACACGCAACAGACAAGGCAATGATGTGGGAACCCAATACCGTTCAGCTATTTTTTATCATACACCTGAACAAAAAGCTATTGCAGAGAAAGTGATCAAAACATTGAATGATGAGAAAGTTTTCTCTAACCCTATTATTACAGAGGTTACAGAGTTTAAGAAATTCTATGTAGCAGAAGATTATCATCAAAATTATTATAACCAAAATGGTACACAAAGTTACTGCTATTTTGTAATTCGCCCCAAAATCGAGAAACTCCAAAAAGTATTTAAAGATAAACTTAAAAAATAAATGACATTTGAAAGTCGCAATCCGTTTACAGATGAATTTATTACTGATTTTGAAAGCTTAAAAACTTCAGATATTGCATATAAACTTCATTTAGCTAAACTAGTTTATCCAATATGGAAAAATATATCATTTGATAAAAAATCTTCTTTGTTTTTTAAAGTATCAGAAATACTTGAAAAAAACAAAGAAATATATGCCAGACTCATCACCCTTGAAATGGGGAAAGTAATACGAGAAGCAAGAGCAGAAATAGAAAAATGTGCAATGCTTTGTCGTTATTATGCTGAAAATGCAGAAAAACACTTAGCAGACGAAATTGTAGCCACTGAAGGTAAAAAAAGCTATATTCGTTTTGAACCTTTAGGAGCTGTTTTTGCTGTAATGCCTTGGAATTATCCTTTTTGGCAAGCTTTTCGGTTTGCCGTACCTGCACTAATGGCTGGAAATGTCGCATTTCTAAAACATGCTCCAAATGTGCCTCAATGTGCTTTGGCAATAGAAAATATATTTCTGCAAGCTGGTTTTGAAGAAGGCGTTTTTCAGAATTTGTTCTTGGAAATATCAGATGTTGAGGGTGTTATTGCATCAGATATAGTGCAAGCTGTAACCCTTACAGGAAGTGAAAGGGCAGGCTCGCAAGTGGCTAGTTTGGCTGGTAAATATTTGAAAAAAACAGTTTTGGAGCTTGGCGGAAGTGATGCGTTTGTAGTGCTTGCGGATGCAGATTTAGATATTACTATTCCCAATGCAAGACTAAGCCGTATGATTAATATAGGGCAAAGTTGTATCGCAGCCAAAAGATTTATTATAGAAAAAAGTATTTATGAGACGTTTTTAGAAAAGTTTATTGAATCTTTCAAACAGCTCAAATTTGGAAATCCTTTAGACGAAAACGCTGATTATGCTTCTCTAGCCCGTCCCGATTTGGCTAAAAATTTAGAAAATCAGGTGCAAAAAAGTATAAAACAAGGTGCAAAAATAGCTTTAGGCAATACAAAAGCCAATCAATCTTTTTTTGAGCCAACAATCTTGACTGGTATAGCACCCGATATGGTGGCTTTTAACGAAGAGTTATTTGGTCCTGTGGCATCTGTAATTGTGGCTCAAGACGAAAATGAAGCCATTGAACTGGCAAATCGTTCAGTGTATGGTTTGGGAGCATCTGTTTGGACAAAAGACTTGGAAAAAGGTGAGAAAGTCGCCCAACAACTCGAAGCAGGAAGCTGTTTTGTGAATGCTATTGTAAAATCTACCCCTTTACTGCCTTTTGGTGGTATTAAACGTTCTGGTTATGGCAGAGAGCTTTCTATTGCAGGCATCAGAGAGTTTGTGAATATGAAGGCTATTTTTGTGAAGTAGGTTTATGAAAGAAAAAAAAGGGTTTGAACCAGAAAAAAGTGGTTGTTTTGTAGTATTACTTTTTTTCTCCTTAGTATTTTGCTTTATTTATAGTAGTTCACAGTATGGAGAGAAGAAAAATTTATTAGATAGTGAAGGGATTTATTTTGTTGCTAAAGTTATAGGATTTACCAAAGAGGGAAAACAACATTATATTAAATTAGAATATGATTTCAACAGTGAAAATATTTTAAGAAAGATACGTAAAAACGAACATTCTGCCAAAATTGGAAAATTGTATTACATTAAAATTTTACCAAACAACCCAAGAGGGGCAATGATACTATTTTCGGGTACGGAAGTCCCTGATTATATTCAAACAAATATTCCACAAGAAGGCTGGAAAGAGCCACCTTCTTACATTAAAAATGCTCATTTATATGAAGTTTCTGATTAATATCCTCTACTTTTTCTAAAATATCATTCATTTCAAATATTCTGGTTATAACAAAAAGCTTTCTATTGCAAGCATCAGAGAGTTTGTAAATATGAAAGCTATTTTTGTGAAGCGGGTTTGTTTATATAAGAATTCCACCAGCCTTTACAAAAGTTAAAATACAGCCTTCCATAAATAAATCAAGAGAGGTATTTTTGGAAGCAAAATGATTTGTAAACTCTATATAATAAATAGTAGGATTCGCCATTCTTGGTCTGAATAACAAAAAACTAAACCTTTTAACACGATAGTCTTCTGTAAAAGACTTTAGCTCCTTAAAATTAGAAATAGTAGCACTTTTTGGCTCCATAATATCTTGAAATGATATT
>Ga0075157_10000733_pt1 | contig 23594 bp, 21 predicted proteins | sample JI81BgreenDNA_FD_70967 | JGI IMG/M metagenome (GOLD analysis project Ga0075157, IMG submission 70967) | Wastewater effluent complex algal communities from Wisconsin, to seasonally profile nutrient transformation and Carbon sequestration -... | ecosystem: Engineered > WWTP > Effluent > Algae...
TGACAGGCACTGCACGTCACCCAGCCATCGGGCAGGAAATGCATTTCAATGCGGATGCGGCCCGCGCCCTCGCATCTCTCACAACGACCGCCGCGCACATTGAAACTGAAACGGTTTGCCTGATAGCCGCGCTGGCGGGACAAGGGCAGTTTGGCGAACAAATCGCGGATCAAGTCAAACAATCCCGTGTAGGTGGCGGGATTGGAACGCGGACTTTTGCCGATGGCACTCTGGTCTAACAAAATCACCTTGCTCAACCACTCGGCTCCTTCCATGCCTGTGAACACGCCGGGCATTTCACCGCTGCGCGAGAAATGGCGCACCATGGCTCGCGCGATCACGTCCTCAGCCAATGTGGATTTCCCACTGCCACTCGGACCCGTGAGGGCCACCATACGCCCCAGCGGAATGCGCACATCGATGCCGCGCAGATTGCGCTCACTCACCCCGCGGAAAGTCAGCCATGGCCCCTGCTCCGTGACAGGCAGCGGCGCGGACCAGGAACGCTCTTGCTGCAACCACTGCACCGTGGGCAAATGTGGCAGATCGTTGATCACCCCCTGCCCTAACAACTCCCCACCCTCGCGCCCCGCACCCGGCCCCAGTTCAATCAACCAATCAGCCGCACGGATGATGGCCTCATCATGCTCCACCACTACCACCGTATTGCCCAAATCGCGCAGACGATGCAGCGTCCGGATCAAACGTCCGGTATCGCTGGCATGCAGTCCTATGCTCGGCTCATCCAGCACATACAGCACTCCGGACAGTCCGCATCCCAGTTGCGATGCCAGGCGAATGCGCTGGGCCTCCCCGCCGGAAAGAGTGCCACTGCCCCGCTGGAGTGAAAGATAGCCCAGGCCCACATCCTGCAAAAACCCAAGACGTTGCCGGATATCCGCTACGATCCCCTCCACCACCCGGCGTTTCTCATCCTCCAGCTCCGCACCTTCCAGCCACTCGATCGCCTCGTCCACAGGCAAGTCGCAAAATTCCTGCAATCCCAGCCACCTGCCCCCGGATCCCTCCATCTTCACCGCCAGCAACTCCGGCTTCAAGCGCGCCCCGTGGCAAACACGGCACGGCCTGTGCGCCATCACCCGCAGCAAGCGCCGCCGCGCCGCCTCGGATTTCACCTCGCCCACTTTGCGCTCGGCTTCCGGGCACAGCCCCTCGATCGTTTTGATCTGCTTGCGCTGCTCACGGCCCAGCTTCCACCCGGTGTCCAGCTCGCCCCCCTGCAATAATATGGTTTTCACCTCATCAGAGCACGCACTCCACGTCGATTCCTCCGACACATTCCGCGACTGCAACAAGGCCCTCGCTTCGCGCAAAAATTGCAACTCACGCGGTCCCTTCGGTTTCCACCAACCGCTCACCGCCCCCGCCAATACCGGCTTGTTCGCATCGCTGATCAACAGCGACGGATCACAAAACATCTCCGTGCCCAGCCCCTCGCAAGCGGCACACGCGCCCAGATGCGAGTTGTAGGAAAAATGTTTCGGCGTCAGCTCGCCCATGACAAATCCCGTGGCCGCATTCCGATAGCTCGTCTGGAATGACAGCTCGCTCCATCCATCCGCGCTTCCCGTCTGGATCATGGCCCGCGCTTCCAGGCCGCACAAACGCAAGCAAGCCTCCACACTGTCCGCCACGCGCGACTCCGCTCCCGCCCGTACCACCAGTCGGTCCACCACAATCTCCAATGAGCGGATTTCCCGCGCGGCGGAAATTTCCTCCAATTCCTGCAACACACCGTCCACCCTCACCCGCACGAATCCCTGACGCCGCAAATCATTCCACAGAGAGGAAAGATCCCCCATGGCCCTCACATCCACGGGCGCCAGAAGAATCACCTTGGTCCCCTCCTCCAGCGACAGCAAATGCGCCACGATGTCCTTCGCACTCATCCGCACCAAGCGCTCGCCCGTCACCGGATCATGCGGCACGCCCACCGCCGCCCACAGTACACGCAGGTAATCGTAAATCTCCGTCGCCGTGGCCACCGTGGAACGCGGGTTCAACCCGCCACTGCGTTGCTCGATGGCGATCGCCGGGCACAGGCCATCGATGCGATCCACCTCCGGCTTTTCCAATTGCTCCATGAACTGCCGCGCGTACGCCGAAAGCGACTCCACGTAGCGCCGTTGCCCTTCCGCATACAAGGTGTGAAATGCCAGTGATGACTTGCCGCAGCCGCTCGGACCGGTGATGACCACCAGTTTCCCTTTGGGAATCTCTAACGAAAGATTGCGCAGATTGTGCTGCCGCGCGCCATGAATGGAGATGGTTTCCACATCGGCATTCAAGCGGATTTCCCTGGCAGAGAAAACCAAATTCACAGGGAAAATCCGATCACTTGCGCGCACGCAGTTCCTGGATCAATTCGATCTGGATTTCCTGAATCTCCAGCAGGCGGTCCCATTGGCGCGAGAGCAAGTGATCGATCTTTTGATGCAAGTGCCGGATCTCCAGCTCGGCCTTGAGATTCACCTGGTAGTCATTCATCGAGCGCTGGCGATCACGAGCCTCCTGCCGGTTCTGGCTCATCATGATCAACGGCGCTTGCACCGAGGCCAGCGCGGATAAAAAGAGATTCAGCAGAATGAAGGGATACGGGTCAAAAGGATCAGCGGCTAAGACCACCACATTCAATATCACCCATAGCACCAGAACGGCACAGAACGATAGAATGAACTTCCAACTGCCGCCGAAGGCCGCCATGCGATCCGCGATCCGCTCGCCGAAGGTTGCCGCGGCATCCTCATCCTCCGTCAGAGGGTTTTTCGTGGTCAGCTCGTGATCTTTCAAATCCTTGAGCACTTCATTCTCCAATTCGGTCAACTCGCCCTTTTCCTGCCGCAACAATTGATGGAGATACCTTTGCTGGTATTTCTGCATATCGTCCAGGCAGACCCAGCCATTGTCATCCCATGTCGGGCAATCTTGTTCCATCAGCGCGCGCAGCACCGGGCGCACCAGCAGGCCGCGGCGGAGGAGCTTGGGATTGTTGCAACCGCAGAGTTGACACTGATGGCCGTGGGAAGGCGTGACTTGATGCATGATGCCCATTCCTTATCACAGCGGCAGCCCGGGGCAACAGAACTTTCCCCTCAGGACATACGCCGTGCGAAGTATCGCTTGAACACCTCATCTCCCAACACACCCAGCAAAATCACCACACCGATGATGGCAAACTCCATGTTCTGGCGCTCCGGGAACACCAGCACGATCATATTCCGCAACACCTGCATCAGAGCCGTGCCGATCAAGACTCCCAGGACGGCGCCCTGCCCGCCACGCAGGCTGCAGCCCCCCAGCACCGCGGCGGCGATGGCATAGAGCTCATAAAAATTGCCGAAGTCCGAGGGCTGAGAGGAGTTCACATCCATCGAGAACAACACCCCCGCCAAGCCGGAAAGAAACGCACACACCATGTAACAGCCGATGATCAAACGGTGCGTGCGGATCCCGCTGTGCCGTGCTGCCTCCTCATTGTGCCCCAGCGCCAGCAAATGCTGCCCCCACACAGTGAAACGCAAAAACACCGCCGCCGCCGCCGCGATCATGAGCAACAACACAAATGGCATGGGTAACGAGATCGGCAGGCCACCCAACGGGATTTTCCCCGTCGCTATCCAACGCAGCGAGTCATGAGCCGTACCGAAGCCTAACGACTGGTCCGATGCCACGCCGCGCATCACTCCGCGGTAGATCAATAACCCGCACAAGGTGACAATGAAAGGCTGCAAGCGCCACTTCGTCACCATCCAGCCGTGGGCAAATCCCAGAAACAAGGTCAGCGCCATCAATAACAACAATGCCGCCGGCGGCGACCACCCCGCCTTCACCAACAACCACGGCAACCCGCATCCCGTCAGACACACCATCGAGCCCAGCGACAAATCAATGCCGCCCGTCATGATCACAAACGACACCCCGATCGCCATGATGCCGTAAAGACCGATCCGCATGATCAGATTCTCCACATTGAGCGGACGCAAAAATGCCTCGCTCAGAGACGCGGTCAACACGCAGATGAGAATGAATACGACAAAGATGCCTAAGGTTTTTTTCACAGGAAAATCACAGAGTGAGAGGTCAGAACATCCGCCGCAACGGAATCATACCGCCGCCATCGTATCGGCATGCGCCCGCTTGCTCAATAGAATTCTCTACAGTGAAAATTCACAATTGCCGGATTACGCCTCTTGCGATAAGAAGGGCGCGGAGATGACCATCACCGAGAAACAACAACATCTGCTGGAGGAACTTTCGTTTTTTCAAGATTGGCAGGAACGCTACGAATACGTCATCGCCCTCGGTCGCAAACTCTCGCCGCTCCCTGAGCAATCGCGCGATGCCGATCACCTGATCAAAGGCTGCCAATCACAAGTCTGGCTCGATGCCACCTGCCAGGACGGCAAGGTCGAATTTTTCGCGGATTCCGATTCCCTCATCACCAAGGGCATGATCGCGCTGTTCATCGAGGTCCTCAACCAGCAGAGCCCCGATGCCATCCTGACCGCGGACATGTCATTCATCGAACAAACCGGCCTGAAGGAGCACCTTGCCCCCACCCGCGCCAACGCCCTCTCACTGATGGCCACGCAAATGAAACAGCGCGCCCTCCAATTCTCCTCACCATCATGACAGACCACCTATTCCTTGCCTCATATCTGGACTTTTCCTGGACCAGCCAAGCCAATGCCTGGGGTGCGCTACTCACGCTTTCCCTGCTGGAAATCGTGCTGGGCATCGACAACATCATTTTCATCTCCATCCTGGTGGACCGCCTGCCGGAAAAGGACCGCAAGCTGGGGCGCTACTTCGGCCTCGGACTGGCCATGGTCGCCCGGCTCGTCCTGCTCGCCTCCATCACTTGGATCATGAGCTTGAAAAACGATGTCTTCTCCATCCCCATCCACCCGGCTCTGCTCGAGGTGTTGCAAGGCAACCAGCACGAGGATCCCGCCCACGCGCTGGTCAATGCCGCCGGTTACATGGGCATTTCCGTCAAGGACATCATCCTCATCCTCGGCGGATTCTTCCTCATCTGGAAGTCCACCAAGGAAATCCACCACAAGGTCGAGAGTGTGGATGAAAACAAAACCACAACCGGCCAAGCCGTGACCTCACTGGCCTCCGTTCTGTTCCAGGTGATGCTCATCGACCTCGTCTTCTCCATCGACTCCGTGATCACCGCCGTCGGCATGGTCAATGATCCCACGCGCATTTCCCTGATGATGTGCGCCGTGATCATCTCCATCGCCGTGATGCTGTTGGCCTCGGGCACCATCAGCGGCTTCGTTTCCAAGCATCCCTCGGTGAAAATTCTCGCCCTGGCATTCCTCATCCTCATCGGCACCACCTTGCTGGCGGAGGGCGTGGGCTTCCACGTGCCCAAAGGCTACATTTACTTCGCCATGGCTTTCTCGTTCTGTGTCGAGCTGATCAACCTGCGCATCCGCAAGACCGCCCCCACCCCTCACTGACATGCAACTCTGGCTCTGCCCGCTGCTGGCTTTTCTCTGCGGTTCCATCCCCTTCGGCTGGCTCTTCGGCAAATGCAAGGGCATCGATATCCGTCAGCATGGCTCGGGTAACATCGGTGCAACCAATGTCTGGCGCGTGCTCGGTAAAAGCTGCGGCATCCCCTGCTTTCTGCTGGATGTGCTCAAAGGCGTGATCCCCACCGTGTTGGCCATTTCACTCATCCGTTTCGAGGGGCAGCCCTTGGGTCTTTCCATTCCCCAACTCCTGCCCCACGCCTACCAATTTCCCGCCGCCCAGCAGTTCACGGCCCAGATGCTGGTGGTATTGACGGGACTGCTTTCGATCCTGGGCCACAACTACTCGCCATGGGTCGGATTCAAAGGCGGCAAGGGCATCGCCACTTCCGCGGGAGTGGTCATCGCCCTGATGCCCGCAGCCATTGTGATTCTGGTCATCATCTGGGCACTGCTCTTTTTCACCACCCGTTATGTATCCGTGGCCAGCATCGGCGCCGCGATCGCCTTGCCGCTGATGACCCATCTGGGCGCGCGCTTCCATCACCTCAACAATGATCCCGCTCAGCCCACGTTGTGGGAAGCCGGCACCTGGAACAAGCCCTTGTTCGCCTTCTCCGTGGTCATCGCCCTGCTGGCGGTCTGGAAACACCGCAGCAACATCCAACGCCTGCGCAACGGCACGGAAAACCGCTTTTCGAAAAAATCCTGAGCCACCGCCATGCCCTTCTCCTCGGATACCTTCCCTTCCATCGCCATCATCGGCAGCGGCTCGTTCGGCACCGCACTGGCATTCCTGCTCGGTGACCGCTGCCACCGCATCACTCTCATCGGTCGCGATCCTCACGTTGCCGAGGAAATCAACAGCAAGCATCGCAATCCACGCTACCTGAGCGAGGCCCCGCTTCACCATCACATCACGGCCAGCACCCGGCTCGCGGATGCCGCGTCCCACAGCTTGATCATCTTTTCCGTGCCCACCTCCGCCACCCGCAGCACGGCGCAGGAATTGGCTGCCATCGGCACCACCGCGGCACTCGTTTCCAGCGCCAAAGGCATCGAGCGCAACACCGGCGATCGCATGAGCCAGATCCTCCGCGAGGTTTTTCCGCGCAACCCACTCGCCGTCATTTCCGGTCCTAATCACGCGGAGGAAATCGCGCATCGCCTCGCCACCTGTGCCGTGATCGGCTCCCACAATGCCGAACTCGCCTCAGCCTTGCAACAGCTCTTCACCCTGCCCCACTTCCGCACGTACACCAGCACCGATATCGCCGGCATTGAACTGGGTGGTGCCATCAAAAATATCTACGCCATCGCCGCAGGAATCGCTGCCGGACTGGGTCTGGGCGACAATGCCATCGCCGCTCTTGTCACCCGCGCACTCAGCGAGATGACCCGCCTCGGCACCGCCTTGGGAGGGCAAAAGGAAACTTTCACCGGGCTGTCGGGCATCGGTGATCTCATCGCCACCTGCTTCTCCCATCACTCGCGCAATCATCGCGTGGGCCTCGCACTGGGCCAGGGCAAGGCACTCGATGAAGCGGTGGCGAGCATCGGCATGATCGCCGAAGGTGTGCCGAACACGCTGTCGATTTACGAAGCCGCCCGCGCCGCTGGCGTGAGCACCCCCATCATCGATGCCGTTCACAGCATTCTCTATCAGGACAGACCCGCCGCTCTCGCCTTGCGAGATCTGCTTTCCCGCGACCCCAAACCGGAAAACGACTGATCGGGACCTGCTGCCCGTCCTTCACAGGTCGTCGAACTCATAGAGCGGGTCCAGGTGATCCTCGTGGTTCATTTCGCACACAGGTTTCAGCAGACCATCCTCCAGACCATAGACCCAGCCGTGAAGGTGCGGGCGTTTGTGTTCTTTCCATGCCTTTTGCACGATGCTGGTCTTGGCCAGATTCATCACTTGCTCCTGCACGTTGAGCTCGATCAAGCGGTTCAAGCGCTCATCCTCCTTGGTTTGGAAATCGATCTCATCGCGATGAATCCGATAGACGTCCTTGATGTTGCGAATCCACTTGTTAATGATGCCGAAGTTGTGCTGCGTCATCGCCGCTTTCACACCGCCGCAGTTGTAATGTCCGCACACGATGATGTGCTCCACCTTGAGGTGAAACACCGCATACTCCAGCACCGCGAGAAGGTTGATGTCCGTGTGCACCACCATGTTGGCGATGTTGCGATGCACGAAAATCTCACCCGGCTGCGTACCCGTGATGCGGTCAGCTGGCACACGGCTGTCACTGCAGCCGATCCACAGGAACTTGGGACTTTGCACGTGGGCCAGGCGATGAAAAAACTCCGGGTCCTTGATGGATTCCTCTTTCGCCCACTCACGATTGTTGATCAACAACTGCTCGTGCGGCATGATCAATGATTTTTTCTTCTTCGCGGCAGCCTCCTCGTCGGGAGGCTTTACTTTCGGCTTGGTCGATCCTTTGGAAATGATTTTCTTTTTCATGATGGGATGGGATGATTGTTAGTTTTTCTCGTTAGGCACTTGACTCACTTCTTCCATCTGCAGGCGGGCTTGAAATTTTCAGTGTGACCATGGATACTCCGATCCACGGGGTAATGGCAACTACTTGCCTTCATTTTCCACGCGGTTGCCTCGGAAGTCGAACTTTTGCTCCTCGATCAATTGACCGTCGCTGTCGTAAAATGACTTTTTCGAGACCAGGGGCAGGTCGAATGTCCCTCCGGATGGCAGATCGGTTCTCCCTTGGCGTTGAACAAGGCCTTTTCCAACAACTGTCCGCGTTCATTGTAGCGTGCCACCCAGCGATGAAGGGAGTGTTCGATCTCCACCGCCTCGTCATTCGTCCCGAAAAACATGCGCTCCAACTCATTGCCATGCTCATCGAATTCAGAACGCCGGATGTGATGTCCGCCCGTGCCCGGGGTGGGCTTGAGTGACTGATCTCTTCATTCACCCACTGGGAACGCGCGGAATTTTTGGAGCAAATGACGATCAGATAGCGGGATGCCTGCAACGCATCCTGAATCGTGGTTCCCAAATCGGCTGCCAATGGCAACTCGTCGCGATCGCGGAAGACGGGAAACAGCTTGGCGGGGATCGGCTCATCCAACTTGGGCCAACCGATCAAATCACGCGGCATCCGGAAAGTCTCCAGCCGTGCATGCAGTTTTTTGACCAATGCCGTATCCTTGGAAGTATAGGATAAAAACGCCCAATACCGCTGCGATGCCATGAGTGTATTCTAACCTTACACTCCGATGTGTGAAAAGTCCAAAGACGCACATGAGGCGTATCATGGCGCAAGTTGACCCGTCACTTGCCCGGAGACGGATTCTTTTTCAACCACTCCTCGCGCGCCTGCAAATTGTTTTTCAATCCGTAAATGCGCGTGCGCTCCGTTTCCAGATCGCTGTAGAGACGCATCAGATCGGCAAAATCGCGTGATAAATCATGACGGGCGTCCTCCAGCATTTGTTCCACTTCGTGAGCTTCGTCACCACCGATCTCCTTGCCTGCGCCACCATCTGGCACGACCAGATCCCGCCTTTGGTTGCGGAGATGATCGATGGCGGCATCGATGCGGCCCAGTTCCTCTTGTTGCAAGGTCTTTTCCTTTTCGTCGATTTTCTTGCTGGCAAGATTGTTCTGGATGATCACACGGCGGGTCTGCTGGTTCTCAATGGCCTTGTCCAGTTGCGCGAGAACATCCTTGCGCGCCTGTCGTCCCGAAACGTCATCGCGCCGGTTTTGTTTCCAATCCTCGCTGATGCGGACATTTTCATGCTCGTAACCATCGTAATAGGAGGTGCCATAGGTTTCGTATTTTTCGAGGTCCTGATGTCCGGGATAGGACTTGGCGACCTCCATGATCTGGCCAACCCTTTTGTTGATACGAGCATCAAAGGCCGCGAGGGTTTTTTCCAACTCCTCTTTGGGCACGATGTTTTCACGGCGCATGCGTTCAAAGACAGCCATGCGCTTCTGACGAAAAACCCACAAGTTGCGCACCAATCCCTCAATGACATGATCCTTCATGTTGGCGACCTTCGTCCGGGAATCGCGTGAATCGGTCAACTCGGAAAGCCGTTTGATGATCGCGTCCACCTGTTTTTCCAAACGCTCGTCCTTGGCCAGCAGATCTTTTTTCAGCAGCTCAAAGCGCTCCTCTCGCGCGGCAATGTGCTCCTTCAACGTCACCACGGATTTGACGCGGGTTTCATAATCTATCGAGGTGGCTGACGACTGGGCATGCGCGTTGGCAGCCACAAGAGTCATCACAGCAATGAACGAAGAGATACGCTTCATACTGTTTATCTATGTATGTGGACGCGAGCGGTCAAGGAAATCCATACTGGCGATTCTGTCATGCTCAGGGGTGTAAGGGATCATCTTCCTCCTGACATTTGCGTGGTTTCGCCGGATACCAGCTCCAACATGGACGCCGTAAGAGGGAAAAGGAATGGCAGGCTGACGCCTCGATGCGCGAGTGCCTCGCGCTTACAAAAGCTTGTCCACGGCTCCCCCAGTCGCTCTCTCCACTCCTGCTTCTCACCACGGTTCCAACCCGCATGAGCATCATCGGGAATCCGCACAGAGATGTCACGCCATGTGATATGAGGATGGAAATTCACCACCACCAGGAAAACTTGCCCCGACTTTGGATCATGTCGCAGGAACGCATACAACCAATGACCACTCACGCTTTCTCCGTCAAGTCGACCAAAATCCGGGTTTTCGCGGTTCTCGTGGTTGAGCCCGTAAAACTCGCCCTTTTCGAACGCAGGCTCGGCCATCAGGCGCAGCAGGCGGCCATACCAGTCGCACAGGCTCCGCTGTTCCGCCGTGAGGCCCGCGCCATCCCACAGGCCGCCGTTGCGCCACGCGCAAAGGGTGGGCAGCGACCAGTAGTCGAATATGGTGGTGCGTGCATTGTCCCCGGCATAGCCGTAATCGCCGCAAGCAGGCTCGCCCACTTCCTGGCCGTGATAGACCATCACCGGCCCGCGACCCATGGCAAACAGCGCGGCACAGACCGGTCGCCCCACCGCCATGCCCAGCCCGCCCCACTCGCGCGGATGCGCCAAACGCACTTCATCGTGATTCTCGCCATAGCGCAGCGATCGATGAAAACGCTCACCGGTGAAAATCATCGCGTCGAGATCATTGCACCACTTGCCCTCATCGTAGAGCCCCATCAGCAGGTCGTAGCTAGGGTCGTCATACACGGCATCGAAGCCCGCCGCTAACAACCCATCCAGCACGTGCCCCTCGCACAGCTTGGCCGGATCGTTATCGTAGGCCTCCGCCATGAAATACACGTCCGCTTGGCGCTCACGGGCGCGCCGCACCAGCCAGCGCCAGAATTCCATCGGGACCATGTGCGCCATGTCCACGCGAAAACCGTCCACTCCCCTGCCCTGCCAATACGCGATCACCTCATCCATCATGCGCCAGGTTTTCGGCACCTCACCGAGGGCTGCCTGCGCCGGCGGCAAATGCGCGGTATCGCGACCCGTCGTGAAATCATGACCGTAGTTGAGCTTCACCGTCTCATACCAATCATGCGGGCCGGGCCGCCAGTGGACGACGTTGTTGCCACTCACCCGCCCCTGCCACTCCTCGTAGCGACCTTGGTGACCGTCACCGGGCAAGGTCAATGGCGCGCCACCACCGGGATGCCATTCTTGCAGGTAGAAAAAATTGTTATCCCGCGCAAAAAAACAGCTGGCATCATCGCCCACGCCGAAGCTCAGCTCCGGCCGCACATCCGAGGCATAGGAGCGCGCCACGTGATTCGGCACGAAGTCGATGATCACGCGGAATCCCCAGGCATGGCATCGGTCTAACAGCTCCTGAAATTCCTCCAAACGCCGCTGCGGATCGAGCGCGTAATCGGGGCAGACATCGAAGTAATCGCAGATCGCATACGGGCTGCCGGCCCGGCCTTTGACCAACTGCGGGTGATCCGCCGGTCGATGCGGATACGCTGTGGTCGAGGCCTGCTCCAGCACGCCCGTCAGCCACAGGTGCGTGAAGCCCATGTCCTTGAGCACGGACAGCGCCTTGTCATCGATGTCGTGAAATTTGCCACAACCGTTTTCCTCGATGCTGCCATGTGGCTTGCGTGTCTCATTGGCATTGCCGAAGGTCCGCACCAGCAATTGATAGATACGCGGTCGTGGCGCGGCGGCATCCATGCGATCAATCTTTCGAGGATTTCGGATCGAGCGCATCGCGCAGGCCATCACCGATGAAGTTGAGCGATAGCAATGTCAGCGAGAAAAACAGACTGGGGAAGAATAGATACCACGGATTCGTCAGCATCAGATCCGCGCCCTCCTTGATCAGCACACCCCACGAGCTGTTGGGGGGCTTGAGGCCGAGGCCGAGAAAGGACAGCACCGCTTCAAACAACATGATGCCAGGAATCGTCAACGTGGTGTAAATGATGATGGGCCCCACGCAGTTGGGCAGAATGTGGCGGAACAAAATCGTCGCGTGCGAGAGACCGAGCGAACGCGCCGCCTCGACAAATTCGAGCTTTTTCACCGTCAGCACCTGCGCGCGAACGATGCGGGAAATGGTCAGCCATGACAGCGCGCCGATGGCGATGAACAGCGGCGCCATCGTTACCAAGGGCTCCACCGCCGTGCGCACGTCGTTGATTTTCGCGGCACTGGCATTGTCGGCGGTGAGCAAATCCACCACCGCATTCGACCACTTCGCCGTCTCCTTCTCCAGCACCCGACCGAACAAAATCACCACGATCAAAAACGGCATGCCGTAGAGCACATCCACCGTGCGCATCATCAAGGCATCCACCTTGCTGCCGGCGTAACCGGAAATGGCCCCGTAGGTCACGCCGATGGTGGCCGCCACCAAGGTCGTCAGCACCGCCACGGCGATGGAAATGCGACCGCCGTAAAACACGCGGGAAAAGATATCGCGCCCCACATTATCGGTGCCGAACCAATATTTCGCACAGGGTGCCAGGTTTTGATCGATCAGACTCTGGGCGTTCGGGTCCTTGAGCCACGGCGTGAAGGGCAGCACGAGACAGGCAAGCACAATCAGCGCCAGGCAATACACGCCCATCACCGCCGCGCGGTTTTTTTTCAGGCGCTGCATCGCATCGGCGCGCAGGGATATTCCTTTCTGAATGACAAGTGACATGGAAAAATCGATCAGGATTGCGCACGGGCACGCGGGTTGAGCCAGAGGATGAGGAAATCGGAAATGATGTTTCCGAGCACGACGAGGCCACCGTAAAACAGCACGATACCCATGATGACATTCACGTCATTGGTCTCGATGGCCTTGATGAAATGCCTGCCCAGGCCGGGGATTTGGAATACCAGTTCGATCACCAGTGAGCCGGAAATGATGCCCGCAAAGGCAGGACCGAGGTAGGCGGCGGCTGGCACCAAACCACCGCGCAGGCAGTGCTTGATCAGGATGCGGCGCATCGGCACGCCCTTGGCCAGCGCAGTGCGCACAAAGTCCTGCGAGAGCACATCCAGCATGCCCGTGCGCGTCAGGCGCGCGAGGTAGGCGGCATAGACCATGCCCAGCACCAACATCGGCAGCAACCAGGTGGCGGGATCAAACGCATCCCAACCCATCGCGGGCAGCAGCTGCCATTTGCGGCCGATGAGCTCACCGACGATGGGACCCACCACAAACGAGGGCAGGCACAGGCCTATCATCGCCACCGCCATGACGATGAAATCTACGTCCATGTTTTTCTTCCACGACGCGATCACGCCCGACGGCACCCCCACGGCCAGCGCGACGAACATGGATATCAAGCCGAGCTGGAAGGAAACGGGAAACGACTGCGCGATCACGTCATTGACCGGGCGTCCGGACAACCGCGTCGAGAGCCCGGCATCCCCTTGCAGCAGATTTTTCAGGCGCATGAGATACTGCTTGTGCACCGGCTGATCGTAGCCATCGCGCTTCATCATCAATTCCTTGACGTGCGCGGGGATCTCTTTCTCCGAAACATACGGCCCGCCGGGCAAGGCACGGCACAGGAAGAACGTGATCGTGAAAAGCACGATCAACACAACGAAGCCTTGAAGCAGGCGATGAAACAAGACGCGCAACATAAAATCATTCGGTTTCTTCGAGATAGACCTCTTTCCACGGGTGGTTGTCTAACAACAATGGATGCCAGCCCTTGACGGAGGTGTGATGCAGGTAATTCCGCGTCTGCCAGGCGAAGGGCAGGATGGGCCGCTCCTCCATTAGCAGTTTCTCCGCTTGCTCAAACTTGCGCAAACGCTGGGCCGGGTCGGCACTGTGAGCGGCCTCGCCGAGCAGACGTTCATATTCCTCGCTATGCCAGCCGGTGTTATTGTTGCCGTTGCCCTTGGTCCACATCAGCAGGAAGGTCGTGGGGTCGAGGTAGTCACCGATCCACCCGGCCACGGAAATGTCGTAATCGAGTTTGTTTTGGGTATCGATGTAGGAGGCGAAGTCCATCGAGCGGATATCGACCGAGATGTTGAGATGTTTTTTCCACATCGCTTGAATCGCCTCGGGCAGGCTGCGGCTGCCGCCGCCGGAAATGAGAATGGAGTAGCGCGGAAAGCCCTCGCCACCGGGGTAGCCGGCCTCGGCCAGCAGTTGCCGCGCTTTTTCGGGATCGAAGCCCAGCACCGGCTCGGGCCGGAAGTCGCCAAGGTTGGGGCTGAACGAAGTGGCTGGCTCGTAACCGCGCAGGATGGTCTTGCACAGCTCCGCACCATCGATGGCCAGCGAGAGCGCTTTCCTCACGCGCACATCGCTGAGGCCGGGGCGGTTGATGTTCGTCCGCAAAAACTGCGAGCCGATGTAGGGCTCCATTTTCAGATACTGCGGGTGATTTTTCTGCATGTAGGGGATCAAGTCCACCGGCACCTTGTAGGTGGTGTGCAATTGCCCGGCCAGAAACGCACGCGCCTCGGTGTAGGCATTTTCCACCGGCAGGAAACGGATGCCATTGAGCTTCACTTTCGCCGCATCCCAGTAAAGCGGATTTTTGGCGACCTCGATGTGATCATTGAGTCGCCATGATTTCAGCACAAAAGGCCCGTTGCAAACGAGCTTGCCCACCTCCGTCCACGGCGTGAACTGATCAGTCATCTTGCCATAGCTGAGCACCGCGTGTTTCGGCACCGGGAACCACGAGTAATGGCGAGTCACGCCCGGCAGATAAGGCACCGGCTCCTTCATGTTGAGCTCGAGCGTGTAGTCATCGATGACCTTGACTCCCACTTCGCTGAAATCCTTCAACTCACCCAGCTTGTATTCCTTGGCATTCTTAATGAAATAAAGCATCTCGCAATACGGCGAAGGAAAGTCCGGATGCAACATGCGGTGGTAGGCGAAGGAGAAATCGTGCGCCGTGAGAGCTTCGCCATCCGACCATTTTGCGTCCTGCCGCAGGTGAAACACCCACTGCGTGTAGTCGTCATTGTGTTCCCATTTCACGGCCACGCCCGGCACCATTTCCTTATCGCTGGTGGGGTGATCCGCCACCAAGCCCTCGAACAGTGATGAAAGCACCTTGTTTTCCACCACACTGGTCACGAGCTGCAAGTCCAGCGCCTTGGGCTCGCTGCTGTTGCCGACGAGAAGGATCTTCTCACGGTTCGCTCTTTGCACCTGCGTCTCACGCTGGCACCCACCTATCAGCAGGGCCAAACCAATCCACCAGAGTCCGCGCAACGTCATCATGTTCACGTGAAACATGCTCAGCCAGCCTGACTGATGCAAGCGGATAAGCGGGGAAAACGATGAATTTTGCCCATGTCAGCTCAATCGCTCAAGCTCTTTTCGAAGACTTTCGAATGCCTGCCACTCTGCTCTAACATCGTCCGGCGCGACTCCGGCAAGGAATCCGGCGACACCTCAACGTAACCCATGCGATCCCGGAAAAACACCACTGCGCGGTTGGTCAGGGCAAATACCCGAGGAATCCGGCGCTCCACCGCCATCTGCTCGGCATAGCGCACCAGATCCGCGCCGTAGCCGCGGCCTTCGTGGGCCTGCTTGACATACAAGCAGGCCACCTCCGCGCAATGATCAGCGGGATAATGATGCAAGGCCACGCAGCCCACGACGTTGTCATCAATCAACATGACGCGATAATCGTGAATCCGGCTTTCGATCTCCTCGTAATTGCGCGGCACCAGAAAACTCCGCCGCACCGAGCGACCGATCATGCCTAACAGCTCCGGGATGTCCTCCTGGGAGAGTTCGCGGATCACGCGGTAGCTATCGGCGTGGACCATGGTGCCCACCCCTTCGTTGGAAAACAGTTCGTCCACCAGAACACCTTGCTGACGGCCATCCAGCACATGCACGCGCGGCACACCGCGCGAACAGGCTTTGGCCGCTTTTTCCAGCAATGTCATGCCCACCACCTCTCTGCCTTCAGCGAGAGCTGTCACCTCCGCCGCGCGCACCGCATGCACGGGTGCGCCGTCCACCAGCACCCCCTGTTCCAGCAGCGCGATCAACTTGCTGGCCCCCAGCGCGATGACCAGATTCACCATTTCATCATCGAGCGCATCATAACCTTTGGCATCGATCACCGGCACCTGCCCGCGCCCGAGGATATCGCGAGCCTCCTGCAGCAAACGCGGCCCCTGGATCGGCTCGCGAGCCATCGCCACCTTGATCTCGCACTCCAGGCTCCAGTCATAAAGATCTTTGACGTCGCCGTTGAGCACGAGAATCACCAGTTTCACGCCCACATCTTCCAGTGCGGCCATATCGAGCAAACATTCCGCCACCGCCGCCTCGGGCAAGCGTCCCGCCTCGATCATCACCACAAACAAGCGCCCCCGGAATTGCGGAACGTATTGCAGCACAGCACGCACATCATTTTGCACGGGCATGTCCTGTCACATCCGCTGCTGGAGGGCAAGCGCAAAGCTGATTCCAACGGGGTGCGGTGAGGATCGGTGTGATGCATCACGCACGGCACCAATTCCCCGAGTGAGAACCATGCGACCCGATGTTTCTGCAACAAAAGGACCACTGAGCGGCTTTGTTTAAGAGCAAACATGAGTGAACCACTCAATCCCTACACACATTCGCCGCAGGAATATCCGGTCGTCACCACCCGGCGGCCGCGACAGCGCTCACATCCCGCGGGCTTGTTGCCGCTTTCGGGGATGATGATGACATTCATGAACATACTCTGGTTCGGCATGACTGCGTGCTTATGTGGTCATACCGGCAAGCTGACCGCCATGCTGACAGTGCCCGCATTTCTCGCCTCTCTGGCCATCCAGTTCGCTGCCCGCCGCCAGGAAAGATGGGAGCGTCTGCTCTGCCTGTTTTTCACCATCACGCAATTTCTTTTCCTCGCCAACAATCTGGCGGACCTTTTGTGGTTCGGACATTCAGCCTGGCTCCGCTGATACCTTTCCTCAACACATGCTAACAAAACCTGCGATGACACAAAACATCGCTGCATCATTCCGTGATAGAAGAGTCAAAATCACACCATTCGATCAACCATGAGAGACTCGGAAGTGATAAGACTTTTTTCTTATCGTAATAGGAAGGAAATGGTGGAGCTTAGCGGATTCGAACCGCTGACCCCTTGCATGCCATGCAAGTGCTCTACCAACTGAGCTAAAACCCCATTTCCTTCACCAGCGACTTGGGTTGCTGGTGTGTGCCGTGCGGCGCGCGGATTGATAGTGGAGAAACGTGGACTCTGGCAAGAGAATTTTTCACTTTTTTTGCACTTCGAACGCCATGCGGCGCAACAAGCGCAACACCTGATCCGCAGCATCCGCCATGATCTTGGTTCCCGCAGGCATTTCATCTTCCTGCAAGGCTGTCATTTCACCAGCGGATGCCTTCAATAAAAGGGCAGCAGGAAGGTTCATCTCTAACAAGAGAGAAGAAAATTCACCATCATCCTGCAGGCAGATTGCGGCATTGGCGGTGGGACTCACCAGATCCTCGGACTCACGCGCCGCGGGCTGGGAGGCATCGCGGGTATGCAACTGGAGTGCGCCGTCATGAAGCATGCTGCCCAGCACCAGCACCTGATAGGGCTCGCCTTGCACGGAGATCAAGCGCTTCACCTGCGCCGCTGTATCGAGCCTGTCCTGTTCGTCAGCAAATGCCATGGGCACATACATCAACCGCACATTGCGATCCAAAGTTTGACCGACCAGACTCTGGGCCACAGCGAACGAAACCGCCACCGCAGAAGCCGACGCCTGCCCGACAGGAAGCTCAGGCGGCGAATCGTAGGGCACAATCAGCCAGATTTCCTGCTCGGTTTTGCGGCGCAACACATCGACCGTCAGCAAGGGCGCGCTGACACCGGAGCGATCCTTGCCCGCCAGTTTTTTGACTTCATAGCCGATGTTGTTCGGCCCCAGGGCACCCTCGATCATCGATGCCATGCGCATCAGGGCATCGCGTGCCGGTTCCGTGGCATAATGCCTGGCACCGAGTTGACGGGAAATTTTGGTAAAATCATCTGCCAGGCTTTTTTCATCGATGTCCTTCCGGTAGGCGTGCTTCTGCTCCTGTCTTTCCTTCTCCTGTTGGTGGAAGTGCAGCCACAATCCCACACCTCCCGAGAGAGCCAGCCACACAGGAATGGCGACAATCAGGATCTTCATGCCGATTCTGCGTTGAGGAGACTCCACAATCATGATTTCGCGGCGGTATCTGCTTGAAGTGATGCGGATTTCAGCTGATCCACGATCCACAAAACGATGCCGAACAGGATGGTGAGCATCACCGCCAGATAGAAGTACCAGATGAAGCTTTTACCCGAGGTGAAACCATAGTTGTGCAGGCCCTCGCCGAGGAAATTCACATGCCACCAGGAAAACGACACAACACATGCCATGAAGATCGAGCACAGGTGGAAACCCCATTCACGGATCAGACCGCCGAACCGGGCATGCAGCATGATGAGCGACCACAATACAATCATCAGTGCGCCGTTTTCCTTGGGATCCCAGCCCCAGAAGCGCCCCCAGGAATCGTTGGCCCAAATGCCGCCCAAGACAGTGCCCACGAGGGATAGAAACAAGGTGAGACAGAGGCCGCCATAAGCGGCGATGGTGACCTGACGCAGCAATTTCTTCAGATTGTCCCCGAAGCCCAAGCCCGTTAGCAGCACGTATGCCATCGATAAAAACGCGGTGAGCAATCCGGCAGCGTATCCCATCGTGACGGTGATCACATGGGTGGTCAACCAGTAGTTGGAATTCAACACCGCCACCAAGGGATCCATGTGGTCCTTGGCATCGCCAGTTTCAAAAAGACGTGATAACAGCACCAGCGCCAGGCCCATGAACGGAGCCAATGTCGCGGCGATGGTTTCCTTGGTGAAATACTCAATCACCAGCAGAATGATAACCGCCACCGTGCAGATGAAAATGATGGTATCGTAGAGATTGCCCACCGGCGGACGCCACATGATGTACACTCGCATGGAAATGACCATGATCATGTAAAAAAGTCCGGCCAGGGTGAAACCCACGGTGATGACTTTGAGAATTTTTTGCACCAAGGACGGCACCTCGAAAATTTTCAGGAACCAAAAGGCACCCGCCGCCAACAAGCCGGCCAGGAAGAAAATCATGGCATACAGCAGGAGATTCTTCTTGTTGTAACGGTTCTCCGCGGCGATGGCGCGGTATTCTCCGCGTTTGATGGCCGCATCGGATATGCGTTTCACCAGCGGCTGCAATTGTGCGCGGAACTCGGATTCGGATTCCTTGATCGATCGCACGGCGGTTTCCATCAATTTGATTTCCTCGATGGCTTCCTTTGAGTCATCCACTTTGGAAGTCATGACGTCCATGATGCGATCCCCGGCACTGCGCCATTCCTCCTTGGCAGAGTCGCCGGGAGGCAGCAAGACGAGTCCGTATTTGGCGTAGTTGGCACCATCCAGAACTTGTTGCAGCAGGTCCTCCAGGTTCGGAGGAATCGGTTCTCCCGTCGCTTGGTTTTGTTGCAAGAGATTCGAAATCATCGGTGCCGTCCCCATCACAGTGCTGAGGTCGGTATAGCGCGATGTGCCGTCGGCATTCGCCGCTTTCATTTCAATCGCAGATCTGGCGAAGCCGAAGTAACCGATGAGAAACTGATAACTGCGGACATTGTAGGCGAGGTCGATGATCTGTTTCTGCACCGCGTCACGGCGCTTTTCCTCGATCTGCTCGTAGGATTGGGCCAGTTCGAACAAACGGGAAATGCCCGGCTCCAGTTGCTGGTAGCTGTAGCGGTCACGACGCCCTTGCGCCTTGAGTCCGATGGCGTCAATGGCCGCGCCATTGTCCACGCGGAATGAGGGAACTGCCACCGCGAGCTGCGGACGGAACAGACAGTCCATCATCCACTCACTGGGCTTGAGTGAAATTTTCTTACCGGCTTGATCCAAGATCTCGATTTTCCGGTCACCGCGCAGGCGCAGCATGGTGAACTGGGCGTGAGTGGAAAACGGTTTCACCCGACCACCGTCCTGCACCGGCAACTGGTTCATCAATTCCACCGTCTCCTTTTCCCACGGCGTATATCCATCGACTTTCACGACGTTTACCTTGGGATTCATGTCGATGACCATGAACACAAACAAGGACACCAGCATGGAAACAATGATGACCAGGGCGACGATGCGCGCCCACAACATGGATTTCATTTCGGCCATAATCAGATTTTCGGGCGGGTGTTTTTTTCCACAAAGGCGATGAATTTCAACATGAAATGCACGAACAGGCCCAGCGTCACAATGTAGAGCGCGTATTTCGGCCATTGGTCAGCGGGGTTTCGCACCACCTCGAGCTGGGAGTAGGGCCGCGAGCTGGCGAGCTGCGCGTTTTCGCGCCCCATCATGCGTTGATAGAAGGTCAAACCTTCATAGCGCATGGGCATGTTCATCTTGATTTCGACATTGGCCTCGCTGCCGTTTTCGATGCGCGTGACACGGCTTTCAAAATGTCGCGGTTTGGTGGAGTTCGGATAATATTCGGCGGTAGCCTTGTCCAGTCTCACGGTGAAAGGCATGGTCCAGAGGAACTTGCGCAATTGGAACACAAAGATACGTCCGCCGACACGCAGCGTGTGGGGATGGAAAACATCACCGCTGAGAATGAAGCTGGGCAAAGGCTCACTATCGCGCGGCAACACCTTGCCATAGCATGCGGCGATGTTCAGTTCGGCGTTTTTCTCGGGCGGCCTCTCCGCGATGAAGAATCCGTCGATCACAGGAGTGCCCGCGGGAGGAGCCATCTCCGTGGTGGCGATGACCCGCCCGTTCTTGCTGTAGCGGGTGAACTGCATGTCAAACGGCAGATCCGGCATACGCACGGTGCGCACAGGAGAAGCATTACCAGTCAGATCCGTGAGAAATTCTCCGCGTATCACATGCACCTGATCCGGCATGCCATCGGTACGTTCGGAAACTTCCACAACGTATTCATAATAGTCCTGGGCAACGTTGCTGCTCTCGCCCTCGAAAAAGTCCATGGTGCCCCGCTCTTCGGTCAACTCCGTGACTCCGGCGCTGAGGATCATCAACAGAATGCCGCTATGGGAGATCAGCACACCGGCTTTTTTCCAACCTTTGCGCGCACGGACAATACCGCCTAACAACAAATTGAGGAAAAACAAACCGAGCACCCAGTAGCCGCCGGGCATGGGGATGGTGAGAGCTTTTCCTCCCATGAAATCCGGCAGCCGCAGTTCGCCAAGGATGTACCATGCGGATGGATCAAAGTATTTTCGCAACGTGGCATGGAGGCCGTAGTCCACCTGCTCCAGCGTGGCCAACCAGGTCTGAACCAGCAGGATCAGCATCAAAATCACGGCTAGCGGAAATCCCGCCAGCACAGAGAAAATCACTCCGCCCCACGATGGTCGAGGGCGTTCAGAGTATGGGTATTCCGTAGAGTCAGACATGCGCGGGATAGGCCAGTGGTTTACGTGAAATGAACGGCGAATCATTCATGCGACTTGACGCTTTTCGCATAGTTCAACAAATGACTCCGCTCCGCCGCCACCTCGTCTTTGGGGCCGACCATTTTCACGGTGACGATGTCATTTCCGACCTTGGCCACCAGACCTGCCAGAGCAAATCCATCCACCGGGTCTTTGCCCATGCCGCCCGCATACAGCCCCTCGGCCTCGACGATAACCGCCTCGGTCCCCATCAAGATACTGGTGGGCAGCGCGGCCAGTTCCTGCGCCGTGAGCTCCTGCGCCGAGAACTGCTTGCGCCAGCGATTCACATTGTCCAGAACTGATCCCTGCGATACGGAAAGATACACCTCGCCCTTGCCACTGGCACCGAAGGCATAGTTCAACAAACGGAACTGCGAGGCGGGACGGGCCAGCCAATGCTCCGGAGCCTCATCCTGATAAGGGCTCGCGGACGTGCCGCGGAACTGCTCCTGGGAGCTGGCGAATAATTTCACCTCGCCATCCTTGGTGGTAAGCACGCGTTTTTCCGTGGAAGTCACTTCCAGCGGAGTTTTTTTGCAACTTGGCAGCGTGGCACACACCACAAGCAGAAGAAATACCGTTCGTTTCACGCTGCTGCTTTAGCCTCGCTTTCCACGACGCGCAAGGGGTGATTGCCGAAAAAAGCGATGCGCATTCTCACAACGGTCGCGGTGCCAACCAAACAAACGGCGGAATCGGCACATTGCGCAACAGCCAGAACGCCACAAACAACCAGACGATGAACCAGCCGAGTCGTGGCGACATGACAAACTCCCCTCCCCGCTGCCGGAGTTCACGCCATGTCTCGCGACACAACAGAACGGTGAATCCCACTGCCGTGACAATCACCAACGCGTTCATCCGCAAGGCGTCCAACCAGCGGCCTTGCGACAACATCATCACACAGCGCTTACCGCCGCAACCGGGACAATACCAACCCGTGGACTGATAAAAGAGACAAGGTGGCATCAGCCCCAGCAGGGAATCATGCAGGAAAAAGGCCGCCACCGCAGCCAAGGCCACCAGCACGGATAGCAAGGTCCAAGGTCTCCGACTCCATCGCGAAATGATGCTCTCTGCCATGACTCAAGCGAACCTATCAGGGGAAAGACGACGAGGAGGATACGGACGATTTGAAAAAGAACATCACCCCCATAATGACGACAACTTGCAGCAGCAAACCTAGATAGCCCGTCACCAATCCGGCAATCGCCATGCCGCGGCCGCCCATCGGCACCGGAGAATCACGAATCGTTTTTAACGCCATGTGCCCGCAGATGATGGCAGGAATGGCCGCCAGCGCATTCACGTAGCATAGCAACACACTCACAATGCCGCAGACCATGCTGGCGATCGCCAGACCGCTGGGTGCCGCCACGGAATAGGTCGCATGGTAGTCCATGGCTTGCATGACCTGCATAGTTTGCACAGGTGGGGCCTGCAACTCTGGCACATCCGCCACCGCCTTCCACTCGATCATGCCCTCGCGCCACACCAGGCTAGCCTGCGTGAGCATCCGCTGAGCCAACATGCGGCGCAATTCCATTTCCGTCACCGGACCGTTCTGTTGCCCCTCAGAGCCGTAGTACCACGTGTTCATTTGATGTGTGTCTTTGGTTTTCCGAAACTCTGCCCAAACCATGCCCCTATGGCAACAGGAAATCCGTCGCCCGCTTCAACGATCACCAGCCCATCATCGCACGGATCGCCCACCAACTGCCCATCGCGATCGTGCCAAAGCACGACCACCCCGCCACCCGGTCCACCACCGAAGGCTGCGGACGCACCACACTGGAGGAGCGGGGAAATACCACAAAGGCATACACCATGCCCGCCACCAGACCACCGGCATGCGCGGCATTATCGATGAAACGAATGCCAATCACACCGATCAACGCTGTACCCAGCAAAGCGGCCATGAGACGACGACGTGCGCTGCGGGGCACCAATTGGGCGTGCCTGGTCTCGAAGACTAACAAAAATCCCAGCATCCCCATCAGTCCGCCGGATGCTCCTAACGAAGTCCCCTTCCCCATCATCATCGAGCACTCGCCACCGAGCCACGCGGAAAACAAAAAGACAATCGGCACCTGCGGCCAGCGGGCCAG
>Ga0075157_10000734_pt1 | contig 23582 bp, 18 predicted proteins | sample JI81BgreenDNA_FD_70967 | JGI IMG/M metagenome (GOLD analysis project Ga0075157, IMG submission 70967) | Wastewater effluent complex algal communities from Wisconsin, to seasonally profile nutrient transformation and Carbon sequestration -... | ecosystem: Engineered > WWTP > Effluent > Algae...
GGAGAGCCGGTCAACTTCCCTGATCGCATTTACCGTGAGATACGCAAAAGGCCGCTTCTGATCATCCATCTGCTTGAACTGCGGACGAAAAATCAAGTTCCGCCTGTGCCTCTGCCGGCAGTGCCCGTAGTCGCATGGGGTATCAGCTTCCCGACGACGACAAGGCCGGAAAAGAAGGTCCAGTATGTCGTAGGGGCGGTTTGGTTGAAGGAAAATATGCCGGACGACGGTGATGACGAAGACAGTGATGGTGACGATGACTGAAGATCCGTGGAGCGACATCGCCAAACCAAATGCGACGAGCCTGTTGGCCATGCGCCGTGTGTCGGCACAGAGCCGCTGGGACTTCTTTTGGGGAAAGGATCACGCCGGCAAGTGCCTGTTGGTGCTCACCCATGATGCAGGATCGACACCGATTGGCAAACTACCGCATCCGCGCGGGCTTTCAGTCGAGTTGTCAGAGCCCGCCAATAGCCGTCGCGCCCTGCTGCTGAAATTGCAGGATGGGTCTCAGCGGGACATCTTCCACAAGCTTGCCATGGATGTGATGGACGCGGCGGAGGCTTGTTCGGCAGAGCCCGAGGCGGTATCTGTTGCATTGGCCCGCACTTGGCGCTGGCATCACCTTCTCAAGGGAGGGGGCAGCGGAAAGCTCGGTGATGAGGAACAGAAGGGCCTAATCGGTGAGCTGCTGGTGATCAAGCGTCACCTGTTGCCGGCGATGCCGCCGCTTTCAGCGATGATGGCATGGCACGGGCCTCTGGGGGCGCCCAAGGATTTCGAGATCGGCCGGCTGGCTATCGAGGCGAAGGCTCGGCGCGGATCGGCAACGCCGTTTGTTCGCATTTCTTCTGAACATCAGCTCGACACGTCAGGCTGTGACAGACTGCTGCTGCACGTGGTTGAGTTGGATCGAGCGCTTGATGATACCGAACCGGCAAACGTCGTTTCCATCGCCAGCCTGGCCGATGAAATCCGCGCCATCGTTGACACGGCTGACCGAGCCGCCCTCGAAATGTTCGAGGCGTGCTTCGTTTCGGCCGGCGTGACGCGGACGGCAGAATACGAAGACGATCTGTGGGTGGAAGGGAGAACACGGCTGTTCGACGTGGCCGAGGGCTTTCCAAGGATTACCCCATCAACCACCGGGCCGGGCATCCGGGGCGTGCAATACGCGATCGATCTCGCGGCATGCGAGCCGTTCGGCGTGCTGCTGACCGTGATCGGCGATGAAATCGGGCGCAATCACAATGGCTGAACCAATCGAGACGTTTCTGGCAGAACTGCTGCATGACGTGAGTGTCACGGCGGCGGCTGATGGAGAGTTCAAGGAAGACGTGTTCTTCCGGCAAATGTGTGATCACCTGGTTGCCGCCGGCGAGTTGGAGACCCATGAGCGGACGGCCTATGCCGACCGCGGGATCCGGATCGATGGTCATGGCGGCAACCCGGACGAGGCGGACGGCAATCTCTCGCTCGTGATCCTCGATTTCCAGCAGGACGATGCTGTCCAGACGCTAATTAACGGCGAAATGGATATTATTTTCAAGCGCCTCGTCAACTTCATGACGAAAGCGCGCGACCCTGCCTTCCGCAACGCATTGGATGAAAGTTCGCCAGCGTTCGACGCTGCCGTGCATATCAATGCGATGTGGAACAAGGCGCGGCGAGTGAAGCTGATCTTGATCAGCAATCGGAAACTGAGCGCCAAGGTCGATGGCCGCGATGCTGTCACGATCGATGACAAGACGGTGACCTACTCTGTCTGGGATCTGGAGCGCCTCTGGAAGTACGTGTCATCCGGCCGTGAACGCGAGGACATGGAACTGGACCTCATTGAGGAATTTGGCGGCGCCTTACCGGCGCTGCCCGCGCATCTGCGGACAGGAGATTACGAGGCATTCCTGTGTGTGGTGCCCGGTGCCCAGATCGCGCGGATCTATGATCGCTGGGGTTCGCGTCTTTTGGAGCAGAACGTCCGCAGCTTCCTTCAGCTCAAGGGCAACGTGAACAAGGGCATGGCCAGGACCATCAAGGAAACGCCCGAGATGTTCTTCGCCTATAACAATGGGATCACGGCAACGGCGGAAGCCGTCGAGATGAGCGAAGACGGGAGCGGCATAGCGAAGATCCACAACCTCCAGATAGTGAACGGCGGTCAGACCACGGCATCCCTCCACCTTCAGCGTACCAAGGGCGAGAACCTCGACAATGTCTTCGTCCAGATGAAGCTGTCCATCGTGAAGCCGGAACGCGCCGAGGAGGTGGTGCCCAAGATCTCGGAATATGCAAACACGCAGAATAAGGTGAATGCGGCTGACTTCTTCGCCAACCACCCCTTCCACATTGAGCTCGAAAAGTTGTCGCGGCGCATTCTGGCGCCGGCGATAGATGGCGCCTTCACTCAGACCCGTTGGTTCTATGAACGATCGCGCGGTCAATATCAGAACGAGCGAGGCCGCACGAGCGGTGCCGCTCAGAAGAAGTTCGACGCGGAATGGCCCAAGGGTCAGCTCCTCACCAAGACCGATTTGGCCAAGTATCTGAACCTATGGCCCGGGGACTTCGGGATGGTGAATCCCTGTTCGGTGTGCCGAGGCGCCCAGAAGACATTCTCGGATTTCGCCTCCAACGTGAGCGGGAAATGGGGGGAAACGTCGGTCGCCGCAGTCAACGACGACTTCTTCAAGGAATGCGTGGCCAAAGCCATAATCTTCCGGGAGACCGAGAAGATCGTTAGCAATCGGCCATGGTACCAGAGTGGCTATCGCGCGCAGATCGTTGCGCACGCGCTGGCCAAACTGGCGTGGGACATACAGCAGCGGCAGGACAGCCTGAATTTTGCGGCCGTATGGGATCGTCAGACCCTTCCCCCTGCCCTCAATGAAGCAATTATCGCGTCCGTCGATGCCATTCGCAATGTGGTCACCAACCCTGCTCAGCCCGGCCAGAACATCACGGAGTGGGCCAAGATCACCGCGTGTTGGCAGCGCGTCCAGGCCCTTCCCATTGCCTGGCCTCAAAGCCTAGAGGATCTGCTGCAGTCGGTCGCCGAAGCCAAGGCTGCGAAGAAGGGTGCCAAGGCTGCCAAGAAGGCCATGGACGGCACTCAGGCCGCTATCGACGTGGTGAAGTTGGGTGCCGGCTATTGGCAGCGCCTCATGCGCTGGCCGTTGGCACGAAAAGCGATATCGCCGAAGGAGTTGTCGGTTGTATCCATGGCGGCACAAGGGAGATCGTTGTCGGACAAGCAGGGCATCACGGCCATGGAGGCTCGCGAAAAGGCTGTCGATGCGGGCTTTGCCGCTGAGTGAGTGCGCATTCAAACGACGATGCTAGCCGTTTTGCGGCTTTCTTGGATCAAGCCGTGTCCAGCTCTCTTGCTCGGTGCGGCGAAAATACCCTCCTAATAAACCTGTCAACCGTTTCACCACATCGCTGCTGAATGGCGAGTACTGCACAGATACGAAAGTGGAAGGTTCATTGGTGACACTTCGATAATCGTCAGCTGTCGAGGATCGCAGAAACAAGTGCATTGCTTCCAAACCCTCCGGGCCTTCGACCTCAATCAGCATGTAATCTTCATTGTGCGTCTGGCGTACGGACACCTTGCAGGATGATAGTTTTTCAATCGCCGTCAGTACCTCGTCAGGGAGGAGATGACCGTCGAGGATGGATTGGCTCTGCAGACTCATGAAATGCCAATACAGCAGTGTTCTCGATTTGGGAGGGCCTGATTCAGGCGGCTCGTTAAACGCATCTTCAACTTCCCGTGTGCCAACGCACCGCCGCCGCCAAGGCGAGCGGGCGCGCACAGCGCTCGCCGGGGGTATGGGGGGCTTGTGCGTGCAGACCGAGTGCAACCATGTGCTCATGATTCCAAGGGTTTGCGGGAACCGTGTGCACCGTGTGCAAACACTGTGCAAAGAACCGTGTGCATTTGTTTTCAATGGGTTGCTTGGCCAGCTTGTTTGACCGTGTGCAATGTTTCCCTTGTCTCTCTTGATCCTTCAGATCACTCTCGCGATCCCTGAGACACGCCGTCTCGCAGAATCCTCCCAAGGCATCTCGGCTCCAAGCTTGATCAATCCAAGCGCGAGCAGCCTTTCCATGGCGGCGGCATATTCCGCCTTCCGCAAGCCCCGCCCTGCAGGCATCGCCTCAAAGACCTTGGGTGCGTAGTTGCTGGCCCGAGACTTGTCCGACACGTGGCGCTGTTGCGAACTGCAGATGTCCAAGCACTCAAGGAACTTCGCATTAGCAGACCGAAACATCGGTCCATCAAGGTCACCGGGCGCCAGTGTCACGTCCTCAAGTGGCACGAACGCGCCTTCATGCCAGGCCATGTCGATGGTTGCATCGATCGCGGCATTATTGGCCTTGCCGAGGGTGAGCCTGCGACGGTCCGGCGGATCCAGCGGATCGGATTTCAGCCGCTCGAGATACCATCTTGCACGAACAGCGTTTTCCCATGCGGTGGAGCCGCTGTACGTGCTCTCATTGAACTTCGCCGGATGGGCCAGCAGGATCACCGCGCCATCGATCTGCAAGGCAAGGCGCGTGCATGCGTTGACGAATTGGGTCACCTCGGTCCGGATATTCTCATTGCCGGCAAACAGGTGACCGACATTGTCGAGCGCGATCACGCGAATGCGATGCCGCTTGGCGATCGCTACGATCTGATGGAAGAAGCGCGATGGTCGAAAGCGGCCTTCCTCATTGAAGCTGCCCAGCGCGTTCTCGAGTGCGCCCGCACGGCTGAGGCAGTGCATGGCGCCCAGCGCATGTTGCGGCCAACCATTTGCCCTGCAGATGGCAACGCTGCGGCGGTGCAACTCGTCGGCGCTGTCCTCACAATTGACGAAAAGGGCCGCCATCGGCTGACTGGGCTGAAGGCCGAGGTAGACCTCCCCGAGACTGATTGCCGTCAACAAGGCCTGCACCAGCAGGCTCTTGCCGGTCCCTCCGCCGCCAGCGAGCAAGGTGGTGGCGCCTACGGGCAACCAACCGGGCAAGATCCACTTTGCCTCTGGAACGGCCTTGCCCGCGAGGTCTGCCATGCAGATCGTTTCAAGGGACATCTCACAGGCCCCGGCGCGTGTTGTGTCGAGGTCCGCGAGGACACTGGATATCGGCACATCAGGATCGCTGAGCCGATCGGCGGACTGCCGGAGGCTGCGAGTGATCGCCCGCCGATTGGCAAGTTCCGCTATCTCGCGCGCCAATTCGGAGACCGCCAACAATCCGATGTTGTTGCCAGTCAGAGCGGCCAGGTAGCCAGGACCACCCAACTCGGCCATGGCAGGATCGTCAAGGAAATGGGGCTTCAACGTTACCGGGGTAGCCGGGCCACCGTTTGCCAGCTTCCGCAGTATGGCGTCGTAGATCTTTCCGTGGAGAGGTTCGGCGAATTCGGCAGCCGTGAGGAAAGCGCGAACCTCATCGACGGAGCGATTGTCGATCATCAGGGCGCCCAACAGGGCAGCCTCGGCATCCAGGTTTGTCATCCCCTTGTCGCGGACGAGACCGAGATCAGCCATGGCTGTCGCCCCCGCCGAAGACCATGGACGCCAGAATCGCTGCCCACTCTGGCCTCACTCCATAAGCGTTGATCAGATGTTGAGCGCGATAAACGGAAAGGATAAAGGATTCTGCGGAAGCGCCGACCAAGCTATTCCGCAGAACCCGACCCTCGGTGGTCGGGTTCTGTTCTTTCGGCATGGCTCACACCTCCCCATTGATCAGCGCATGCAGCGCTTCAGCCGGGATGAGGGTCCGTCCACCTACCCGCGTTGCGCGGAGGCGGCCGGCGGCGATGTGGCCGTAGATGGTGGTCCGGCCCAAGCTGGACGCCTTGCAGGCTTCCTTGATGCTGTAGGCTACCTTTCGGATATCGCTCGGATCGGACTTCATGGGTGCACCTCGTTCGTGGTTGAACGAGTCAGATCCGGCCAGATCGCCTTCACGCGGTCCATGGGCGTCGTCGCGTGACGTCGCGTGCAGCTTTCGAGTTCAGGTGAAAGAACGCCTTGCGCCTTGGAATGTTTCCTTGTCATGCGGCGAGCAGCAGCCGTTAGCGGGATGATGCATCCCAGCTGTGGCCTACTTCTCTTGATGGCGTGTATCAGCGCTCTTGGAGGTTCTGCTTCGCTTTTTTCCAAGCTGGTCGGAAAACATGATCTCGGCCCAGCCCCTCATGTCCAGGGTTGCCTGAGAATGCCTTCCAGGCCGCGTCCATCCCATTTCCACGGCCAGACTTTATCCAGTTGGCACACCAGTCGATCACGTAGTCAACGGAACGGCGCCGTTCAGCGGCGATTTCCATTCGGACACTGTCAGTGAAGCGCCTCCAGTCCTCCTTCTTCACGAAGAGAGGGCGGCCATAGAGTTTGCCACGGTCATGACCGGGTATGTAACAGCCAGAGACCACCGTGGCGTCGTCCACGTCCAGCAATGCTGACGGCGCGACAAGGCATTCAGGTCCTTCCCACGGAGCGATCCAGATCGGAAGTTCGCCCGTGCGCATGGCACGGGATATGCGATGCGTCGTTTCGAGGCACGCCAATTGGACTTTCAGCCACATCGCGCGCTCCTTGGAATCATGGCGTTCAGCGGCTTTAGCCAGATCAACCGGGATCTGATCGGGCATCGGGTACGAGAGCAGGATCTCTCGAAGATCGATCGTGCAGCGCGACAGCTCGTACGCGTCGACAACCGCCAGGCCGCGATGTTCGTCGTCCAGCCTCGGAATGGCGGTGCTTCGCAGATTGTTGAAGTGCAAGGGCGCAGCGATGGTGACGCCCCGCTCGTCCATCTTGGCCATTTCCGGTTCCTTGGCTGTGGAATTCATTCGACCGGGCGTGGCGTTCGTGGATTACGGTCCCCAAGCCCTGCAATAAACTATCGGAGAATTAACGGCGCAGACCAGCCCCCAAATTGTCCCTCCCGATGCGATGCCAGTCGGCCATGTGCGGCCCCGTTCGGGGCAGCCATTCTTGCTCAAATTCAATCAAATAGGCTGCCGAATCTCATTGGATAAGGCCTAGACGGTGATAGGTAATCAAGGCGCATGGGATGACGCCCGCCAACTGCGAGATGACCTGATCAGGCGGCGACGCGGGTGATCCTTTCAGCCACTCGACCCTTTCGAGTCGCCATGACGCAAGCGACGGACTTTCGTTGGTCAACTTGCTCGCGATTGCCGAATGACTGTGACGGTGCCGTTAGTGGCACTTTTTCCAGAACAGTGTGCGGCCCAGCTTTCCATCAGGCGGCGTCGCTTGTCGAACAGGTCGCCGCGGCGGTAGGCGCGTTCGACCTTGCTCTCGACGGTGTGCGCCAGCGCCATCTCCGCAACCTCGTGTGGATATGAAGTGCATTCGGCAGCCCAGTCGCGAAAACAGGATCTGAACCCGTGTACCGTCACATCGACATTCATTCGGCGCAGCAGCATGGACATCGCCATGCCGGAGAGCGTGCCTCCGCGTGCTGAAGGGAAGAGCCAAGGCTTGCCCAGCGCTTCGGTCCCTTTGAGGATGTCGACAGCCTTCGCGCTCAAGGGAACGCGGTGTTCCCTGCCGGCCTTCATGCGAGTGGCAGGAATGATCCAGATGCCCTTTTCCAGATCAACTTCGTCCCACCTGGCGCCAATCACCTCGCCGGTCCTTGAGGCCGTGAGGATCGTGAATTCAAGCGCCAGGGCTGCAACCGCCTCGCGTTGCCGAAGACTTTCCATGAAGGCCGGCAGCTGATTGTAAGCCAGCGCCTTGTGGTGACCGCGGGCCAACTTCGCGCGTGCCGGAAGGATTTGTGCGATGTGCCCCCGCCACCTGGCCGGGTTCTCGCCGTCCCGGTAACCCCGCGCTTTGGCTGCATCGAGGACCGTCTCGATGCGGCCACGCACGCGGCCGGCTGTTTCGGCTTTCGTTTTCCAGATCGGTTCGAGGATGGCGAGGACATGGGCAGTGCTGATTTCTGAAACCGGCAGATCCCCAATCACTGGATAGACGTAGGTCTCCAAGGTGCTGCGCCATTGCTGCCGATGTTTGTCATTACGCCAGCCTTCCTCGTTGGCGGATATGTAGGTCGCGGCAGCGGACTTGAAGGTGACGCTGGCGATCTTTGCCGCCTGCGCGGCCGCCAACGCCGCGGCCGCCTGCCGGTCACGCTCCTCGATGGGGTCTATACCTGCCTTTACCTTCAGCCTGAGCGCATCGCGTGCATCACGTGCAGCGGCCAAGGAGATCCCGTCCTTGCCAGCCGGGCCGAGTCCAACGTCCCGCGATTTGCCATTGATCATGAAACGATAGACCCACGAGCGCGCACCAGTCTCCTTGACCAACAGGTGTAGACCCCCACCGTCGGCGTGACGGCCAGGTTGGGCGTTCTTTACCGTCAGTGGAGTGAGGGCGTTGCTCAGCTTCCGTGGCATGGTTGCCTTCCTGTCCAACGCCCTGACAATCGATGTCCAAGGCTTTCAGCGATCATCGTTCCCAAAACCGCTCCCCGATATACTGCCGGTTTTATGGGAACGCAATCGGACTTCAATGAACAGGTCAAGCGTCAGGCAATCGCCTCTACCACGGTAAAATTCGAGGAAGCGGCCGATTTCAAAAACTCCTGGACGCTAGTTCGACGGACACTCTGTCCGCCATCATCTTTTCTCGATCAGAATAACTCCCTAACATCTTGAAAGGGAAAGATAATTCGGCGGTTCGAACGCCAGATTCCCAATCGTATTTCAATTGGTCACTTAGCGTCAGTTTTAGCACAATTCTTTTGTCCTCAAACGTTCCTTTCTCCCAAAGTTTCAATGGGTTAGCGAAGAACTCCAGTGCGGTTCGAAAACTATCGTCATAGCCTCGGGCAACCGTTCCGCAGCGCGCCGTCTTTTCCTGCATAACGAGCTTCTGACGCTCCAGGTCATCGACCTTGCGCTCATAGGCAGAGATCACCGTCGGGCTTTCGGATTCGATAATCCGGTCGAGCAGCGCGGTGATCTTCTTCTCGATAGCCGCTGTTTCCAGTTTCAGCGCCGCCCGCTGTGCGGATGATTTCTGAGCAGCCTCATCCCACCGCGCACGGAACCGCTTGGCGATGACTGTGACATACTCCTGGCTCGGCGTCAGCGTCGCCAACAGAGCGTGGAATGCCTGTTCGATCTTATCGCGGGCGACTGACTTGCCGAACTTAGTGCAGCCGCGATGGCGGCAAACATAGTAGGGATATTCAGCCGACCGACCCTTGGTCCAGTTGGCCGTCATCGGGTGATTGCAGTCGCCGCAGTTGACGAAGCCGCGCATCGGGAAGGACGTGTTCACGTCAGTGCGTGTCGCGGCATAGGCCTTGCCTGACAGCCGCTCCTGAACCTTCATGAAAGTCTCCAGCGAGACTACGCCTTCATGATGACCTTTGCGCAGCGACACATCCCATGCCTTGCTCTCGATGTAGCCGGCATAGAGCGGGTAGGTCATGATCCGCTTAACCTGTTCATTGGTCAGGAAGCCGTGACGGCACAGTGGGAATTGCGGGTGCGATTCCAAGAACCGCTTCACCTCAGCCTGTGAGCTGAAACGTCCCGAGGCGTAGCCTTCAAGACCCTCGCCGATGATCGATGCGATCGGCTCGACACGAACCAGCACGCTGCCACCGTTCGGGCTGCGCTGATACTTATAACCAATAGGCGGATTAAAAACCCAATATCCATTCAGCATGCGCGCGCGCATCCTGTTCTTCGCCTGTTCACCATTCTTTTGGCGTTGGTGTTGCGACACACTCGCCAACAAATGCTCGACTAAAATGCTGTCGGAGTCTTCGCCGAACTCAATCGATGGTGACTCCAGCGTACCACCGGCGCTGCTGATTTCAGCACGCAGCTTCAGGTGAGCTTCGATGCCGCGTGCAAGTCGGCTGATGTCATCGATGATGACAACGATGTTGTCCTTCTTGTTCTTCTTGAGGAACGCCAGCATGTCGAGCATGCCAGGGCGACCGAGCAGCGAGCCGGACATGTCGTCGCTGAACACGCGCACGACATCATGGCCGCGATAGCTGGCATATTCGCGGCAGCGTGTCTCTTGGGAGTCGAGGCCGTTGCCTTCTTTGGCTTGCCGCTTAGTACTAACGCGGCAGTAAATAACAGCCTTCTGATTTGTTTTTCTTGTCATGGCGCTCTATGCCTCGCAGGGCTAACAATGTTGATCGCGCCCTCTTCACCGAGGTCAACAGCTTTGTCTTTTTCAGACAGTGCGAGGCTATCACAAGAGCCTTCGCCCTTGAAAGCATAATTTGCACGCGCAGCGAGGGAAAGTTGAACAGGATCAAGGCCATACTCTTGATCGATAAATGAAATCACGATGGCATCGATGAGACGGATCAGCTCGTCTTGACGGTCAGCAGGAATGTTGAGCGACGCAATGTCGTTGCGCAGTTCATTCATCTCGTCAGGCGATAGCGGCTTCATCCTCTTTATACCGTCAACCGATTACGCGGGTGACGCCTCGTCTGTTGTGAACCCTCTCCGTCTTAATGACGACGCATGCCACCCTTGGGGGCTTTTGCGTTTCGGATTCCAACAGTGTGTCAGCGGCGCAGCCGCACCCTATGTGCAATGGCTGTCACCTTTGGTCAGAACACAAAATAATTGTGCAATACCAATAGTTTCATTCTAACATGTATTGCTAATGATTTGCAAATTCGCACGCGCATCTGTAAATGTATCATCACTGTCCCAGTTCGTCCGCATCAACGCGACGGGCGCGTTGTCAATGAACACAATCTGTCGACCGGTCTTGCGGTCGAACAACCGCGCGATCTCATCAGCGTTCATCAGCGCCGCTTTGTGGATGCCCTGGTTCACGGTTTGCGTTTCGGTGGAGCCCGTCGAGGCACTGTCGCCCGACTGGATGCTTTCACCACCCGAGTGCCCATCCTGAATCGAACGGCTGTTGTTCTCGCCAACAGCGCTGGCAGCAGTGCGGGCGATAAATGGCACCAGCCCCGAGCCGCCATCGCGCGCCGACAACTGTGACAAGTCCGGCATCGCGGACTCGCCCGATGACGCGCCTGTCGAGCGCGACCAGCCGGCGGTTTCCGTCCGGCCTTGGCTCTTGCTTGTCTGTGTCGAAACCGCCTTCGACGTGCCGGCGGTTTCGCGGATCATCTCGACCTCACCCATCCGCTTCGACAACCACTCCAATGTCGTCATGTCAGAGTTGGCGAAGAACTGGAGGATGCCGGCGTTGCCGAGGAACGTCTCCCAGCTTTCACGGTAGTGACGTTTCAGCTGCCCCAAATCCTGAAGCACCGACCACAGCTTGACGCCGTATCCGGCCATCAAGCCAGCCGCCTTTTCGATCATCTCCAATCGCCCCAGAGCGGCGAACTCATCGAGGACAAACAGAACCGGCAGACCGCACGCGGGTTTGTCCAACCCTTGCGCTTCCATCCGGTAGAGGATGAGGTTGAACATCAGCCGCAAGAACCGTGCATGCGTCGGGATGAACCGCGCCGGCATGCAGATGAACACGCTGACACCACCTTCGGCGGTCTTCAGTGCATCGATGTCGAGCGTGGTTTGCCCGCCACCTTCCAGGCATTGGCGCATCCAGCGGCTATCGATGAACTTGGTATTGCGGCGTGCAGTGGACAGCACGGAGCCGCGTTCATTCTCGCCCATGTCCTGAATCGAATTGGCCGCGCCCGCGATGATGTCGCGGACAGCCATGTTGGTGGCGAGGCTTGCTGACATCGAGCGCCAGAGCGCATCGAACGGCCCGATGACCCGCGCCTTGTCACCTTTGCGCGCCACTTCTTCCGCCGTCAGCATCTCGGCGTATTCGGGATCACCCATCGTGAGCAATTGCCGCACGCGCACCAATGAGCGCGCCTTGCCGGTCTCAGACACGGCGACGTGAAGCATGACGGCTTCAACCAATTGCCGCGCCGACTCCGTCCAGTGGATGTCTTTCCCATCACCGGAGTCGATCATCATCGCTTCACCGATTGCCGCTGCGATATCGATCGCCTCATCAGCATCAGCGTCGATGAGATCCAGCGGGTTGAACGCAGCGCGTAAACTCGCCGGCACATTGGCAGCGCCATGCGGGTCGATGACGACAACCGCATGCCCAGGTATGCGCGACCGCAACACGGCGGTAATCGTCGCGTTCTCACCCTTCGGGTCATTGACCACAACGCTGCCCTGCCACGTCAGCAGGTTTGGAATCAGACTCGATCGCCCTTTGCCGGAACGGCTGCCTGCAATGGTGACGACGTGACGATCATCATCATGACCAACAGCATCACCATCAGCATCACGCCCCAGCCAGATTGCACCTGGCTTCCAGCGCATCGCAGAGAACCGCCACGATGCCGTGCCGAGCAGCTGCGGTGCATCGCTATGAGCACCACCGCGCGGAAAATCTTCAAACCCCATCATACCCCTCAATCACGAGAAAGCCGGCGCGTCACACTATGCGACACGCCGGCTCTGCCAAACTTTGATTGCCTCTATTTCTTTTGAACCGGCACGCCGTTGGTGGCTTCATCCTTCGCCACCATCAGCGCGGCAGGATCAGGAATGTCCGCCATCATGCCGCGAATACGGCTGCCGACGTTGCCAGACGACAGTTCATCCGCTTCGGAGATCATCGTCTCGCGCCCTTCGCGCGCCGATGAACATGACGACGGATTACCGAAGGCGCACATCAGATCATGATAGCCGATGATCATCGAGCGCCCGCCGTTGGTGGATTGCAGGAGCTGTTGGCGAAACTGCTGCGCCATGCTTTCCAGCTGCACCGCCGCCTGCACGATCATGTTCGCGCGCTGGTAGAGCGTTTGGTATGCGCCGACGATGCGTTCCTTGTCGGCTTGCACGACCGCCAGCTGCTTTTGATATTCCAGCTCCGCCTTGGCTTGGCCGGCCCGTTCGGCCTCGGCCAGCTTGGCGCGATACTCGGCTTCGGTCATCACCATCTTGCCGGCCTCCGCGCCCATCTTCTGGTTGAAGATGCCAAGTTCGGTTTGCGCCTCCATGGTGGCGAGTAGCGTGGTGGGTTTCAGTTCCGGCCGCAGCGCGAATTGCGCGACGCCGATCACCAGCACCAGGCCGATGCCACCACCAACCACCGTTGTGAGCATTTGGCGCATGCGCCGTGAGAACGCGCCGCCCGCACCCATCATCAAAGCTTTAGACTGCATGTTGCTCATCGGAGGCAACGGCGGCGGCGCGCTGTTACCCAGCGGCGCCATCGGAGGAAGTTCAGGTTGTTGCATGTGATGCTCCATTGGTTGTGATGACCAATGGGCTCGATAGGACGACACGCAGTTTCATCTGGGGGGATTGGGTGCGGCCATCGGGCCGCTAAACCACCTTCATGCAGAGGGCGGATGCACGGCGAAGACGACCGATGCACCCGCCCTCGCCACTAACGAACAACCGCCGCGGCCATGTTCGGATAGGCCAGAGCAAGGCCGATCCAGAGCAGCTTGTAGCGCTCCAAGGTGCGAACTTGCGCACCCTTCACGGGTGCGCGGTGCTGGAACGAAAGCCAATCCGAAATCCAGCGAAGGCTACCGTCCATTTCAGTGCGAAAGACACGCTCAATTACCTCATCATCGAAGATGATCCGGCGGCCCGACGCATCGATCACAACCGGATCGGTGAGGTAGATCAGGTCGGCCAACTGATCCACGATACGGCGGCGGCTATAGCCCATCGCACCGTAGGCGATGGCCAGCCGCTGAACCGACGACGGCCGGCGCAGTTGCGCATCGGACGGCAGCCGGATGATGTCACCGTTGAAGTTGTCGTTGTCGGCACGCATCCGGCAGATGCACAGGCCGACATCATCGTTGCAGATAGGGCACGTAATATTCATCGGGCTCACCATGAGCTAGAATCTGAATGAGGCGGCGACCGCGAGCACACGTTTCCAATGACCGTGGCCCAGTCCTGCCGGCGTTGGCTTTGCCTGTGCCGGCTGCGTAGGGTCGCCGAGCTAAAGCTCGTTGATCTCTCGTCGGAGACAACTTGCTAACGCTCCGCAAGTTGCCATTGGACGACCCGCTACAGCGCTAGGCCTTCCGTCATACAGGCGGGCAACGCCTGCGCCGGTAAGGACGCCGCTGTTCAGTTGGGTCTGGGAGAAATCAGTTTCAGATTTGGGAGCCATGGCTGGCCTCCTGCAGCTAAATCACACCTCGCCGGCCGCGTTGCGCGCCGAGCAATTCTCAGGTTCTGGGTGTGGTCGGGACTCGCGCCTACCGGCCGAGTCAGGGCTGCTCCGTGGCCACTGGAGGCTTGGTGCCGACGACAGCATCGGTGGCGCTGTTCAGCGCGACCGGTGCAATGCTGGCGTCAAGATGGGGCAACTCAAGTCTCCATAGAGGCTTCGATGAACAAGATATGTGAACTTCTGCTAACCCGCAATCGCTATTTTTGGGTTCAGGTAAAACGTCGATGCTATAGTATGGTTAACGCGCCCTTGGCACCTTAAACGGCCGCACGGCGCTCCCCTATTGGGCAGCCCGCAAGGCCGTCACTGCACCATCATTTCGGCCGCTGGGTCATGATGGCGAGGCCGAGGATTAAGGCGCAGAGCGGGATGAGCTCGAAGCAGGCCGCTATGGCCAGCGCCGCGATAGTGGCGGCGGGGTACATGCCCAGGTAGGTCATGTTCGACACCGCTGGCACGTTCGGAATGGGCTTCTCTTTCAGATGGGCGACGTCATCCAAATCGTCGGTCAGGGCTTCGCCAAGCCCGCCGAAATTCTGGGCAATCGCCGCCGCCCCAAGCTCCGGCAGGCCGGCAGCCAGCCAGTCCTTGGACAGCGCGGCAGCGACTGACCGGAGGGCATCGTCCGCCATCGCGTCATTCACCGCGCGGGTGAGTTTCTGATACTCATCCGCCTGCTGGCGCAGCCGCGCCATCTTGGCCGACCGCTCCAGATCGCCGTTTATGGTGCGCCGCATGTCTGTCAGCAGCCGGTCGATAGACCAGAACAACCGCGCCATTCGGGCGCGGCTTACCAGCAGCGCGTCGCGCGCGGTGGCGCAACCGACGCTGATGTTCCGCAGCGACACGGCCACGCGGCCGACGTCGCCACCTTGGCGGGAGAACGCACCAGTGAGACGTTCCTGCTCACTCATTAGCAGACCCGTATCGACGCATTCATCAAGCGCAACGCGCCGATCGATGATCATGGCATGGGCGCGGCGGCGCTCTTCGGCATCCACCTTAATCGCCGCCAGCGACGCTTCCATATGGGCCACCTCGCCTGCCGCCGATCCCAGCACCGAGGCGGTGGCGACCGACAGGGTCAGCGCCACGCCGCCATACACAGCCAGCAGACCCGCCGTGCCCCACTTGCGCCGCGCTGGCGGAAGCTGGGGCACGTAGTTGAGAATCTGATAGGACAGGTAGCTGAGGCCAGCCCCGACGGCCATGACCGACAGGCCCACCTCAACCCAGTTCATGAAGTTCAGGCCGCCCGACGGCGCCACCAGGTTGGCGACCGTCAAGCCGGTGAATGCACCCGTGCCGAAATGCAACGGCACGTTCAACATGAGGACGCCGCGCGCGACCGACGATTTCAAAACAGACGCCTTCTTCTTGACCACCATGGCCTTGCTCCTCTTCGAAATGGATTGGGGAATGCGCGAGCCAGCCGCGCGCGGACGGCGATCAGAACGGGACATCTTCGCCGTCCCAGTAATCGTCGTCGGCTAAGTCATCGGGCGACATGCCCTCTTGCCACGACACGATGCCGACACCTTCCGGCACGCCGTCAGCCGGAAAACCGCTGACGCCTGAACCGTTCGGCATCGACCATTCAGACTGAAGAATGGCGGCCGTCAGCGCCCGTGCCAGGAAGCGTTCGACGGCTTTCTCGGGTGTTGCCACGCCGAGAAGCAGGCCGTCATAGGCAAGCCAGTCTCGAACAAACCGAAGGTGCCATTGGCTCAACTCGATAGTGAGCGTAACCGGCTGGAGCGCTTCGACTCCAAGCATTGCAGCGGTCATCGCTTTGTGGAATTCATCGGACATTGGCGGACTCCTTTCGGGCCGGAATCTGCCAGATGGCGCTTGTCACTTTGGGGGGATTGGCTGGACGCGCCGAGCTGCAAAGCCGACGATGGACCTACCCTCCAATCATTCAGAAGACGTCGCTTACGCTGACCGCAAGATGTGCGTGGTAGTACCACGCCTATCTTGGCAGGGAGACGCTGCGCTCTCCCGTGCACCCTCAAGCCAGCCGCCGCTTCCTCAACCCGATCGACCATGCACCCGTATGCTGTCACACACATCGGCATCGGTCTCAGGGTCAGTCAGCGGCGGCGCACGTTTGGCCGTGCATCACCATTCAGGGGAGCGTGCCTGTCTCCCCCGAAACCCCCAAGCCGACTTCATCGAGACCAACCCTGCGCGGATTGGATGCCGTCAACCGTCCGCCGGTTGAAGCCCGTCAGGGCTGTCGCGCCCTGAACCACGACCATGGGAGATGTCGCACTCCCCTGAACCCCATCGAGCATGGGCGTGCCTGCCCCTTGCAACCTAGCCTGCGAGGGAAGCCAAAACACCTGCCAGCTGTATAGAGGAACGTGTATGTGTTTTAGAGCAGCCAGCCCCTTCCTCTGAAAGCTGAATCATGCTTTTATCGTTGGCTGTCAATTACAGCGGAAAAACAAAACAGGTCATAGCGATGCTAATGGGAGCAACCAACAACAACCCATCCCCACTATTTCAAGATTTGGTGGTACGAAATTTTGTCTCATGCGCGACAAAGTTTCATCGCTGTCAGCGTTATGTTTTTCTATGGAGAATAACAAGTGACTGGTAACGAAGCTGATACCTGTCGCAAGCTCATTACTCCTAAACTTCAACTTGTCGGTTGGGACAACGAGCCGCATTCCATCGCAGAACAACGCAGCATCACCGACGGTCGCGTCATACCGGTTGGTAAGGGATTTGTTCGTAAGCCGCCCAAGCGTGTGGACTACCTTCTTCGCTACACGCGTGATTTTCCCCTTGCCGTTGTGGAGGCTAAAGCTAGCTACAAATCCGCCGCCGATGCGGTTCAGCAGGCTCGAAGCTATGCCGAGATCCTAGGCCTTAAGTTTGCCTACGCCACCAACGGCAAAGAGATCATAGAAATCGACTTCTTCAAGGGAACAGAAAAGCAAATTGCAGAATTTCCGTCGCCAGATGACCTGTGGACGCGGTATCAGGCGGGTAGCGGCATGAATACGCCAGAGCGCTTGGAGCACCTGATAGCGCCTTACAACACGATCGGCGGTAAGCCGCCGAGATACTACCAGCAAATCGCAATCAACCGCACTGTAGAAGCCATCCTTGCTGGAAGGAAACGTCTGCTTCTCACTATGGCGACCGGTACCGGCAAGACCATCGTGGCCTTCCAGATTAGCTGGAAGCTCTGGACAAGCCGCTGGAATACGACCGGGGAATATCGCAAGCCCCGCATACTCTTTCTTGCAGATCGCAATATCCTCATCGACGACCCAAAGGATAAAACCTTCACGCCGTTCGGAGACGCGCGCCACAAGATTGAATCCGGCGAGATTGTCAAAAGCCGAGAAATGTATTTCGCGATCTATCAGGCGCTCGCCGAGGATGACCGCCGCGCGGGGCTTTTCCGGGACTATCCGCCGGACTTCTTCGATCTCATCATCGTAGATGAATGTCACCGGGGGAGCTCGCGTGATGACAGTTCGTGGCGCGTTATCCTTGAGCACTTCAAGTCCGCATACCAGCTCGGCATGACGGCGACGCCGCTGCGTGAGGACAACCGCGACACCTATCTATATTTTGGCAATCCAATTTACGAATACAGCCTGCGTCAAGGGATCGATGACGGCTTTCTCGCCCCTTACCGGGTACATCGTGTCATCACCCAATGGGACGCTGCGGGATGGCGGCCCAGCAAAGATGAGTTGGACCGATTTGGCCGTACGATACCCGACGACGAATACCAGACCAAAGACTTCGAGCGTGCCATTGCTCTGCGTGCCCGAACAAACGCTATAGCTCGCCACCTGACGGACTTTCTCAAAAAATCCGACCGCTTTGCCAAGACCATCGTCTTCTGCGTCGACCAGGAGCACGCCTCAGAGATGCGGCAGGCACTGGTCAACCTCAATGCTGACCTTGTGGCTCAGTATCCCGACTATGTGGCGCGCGTCACCGCCGACGAAGGGGCAATCGGGCGCGGTCATCTGTCGAATTTTCAAGACCTCGAAACCAAGACACCGGTTATCCTTACATCTTCGCAGCTCCTAACGACCGGCGTCGATGCGCCAACCTGCAAAAATGTCGTTCTGGCGCGCGTCGTCGGCTCCATGAGCGAGTTCAAGCAAATCATCGGACGCGGGACGCGCCTGCGAGATGACTACGGCAAGCTGTGGTTCAACATCCTCGACTATACTGGGTCGGCTACTCGCATGTTTGCGGATCCAGACTTCGACGGCGACCCTGCCCGAGTCACAGAAGAAGAAGTGAACGATTCCGGAGAAAGCATAGCTACAACCGAGGTTGTCCCCGAAGGCCAGGAACCTGATCCTGTCGCGCCGCAGGAAACCGAACCCGGCGTGATCGAACCGCCAACCGGCGAGCCGCGCAAATTCTACTTCGACGGCGGCCAGGTCGAAGTGGTGGCCCATCTTGTCCACGAACTTGATCCGAACGGCAAACAGCTTCGCGTGGTCAAATACACAGACTATGCCGCCGAAACAGTCCGGTCATTAGCGCCGACCTCCTCCGAGCTTCGCAAGCGCTGGGCGGACGCTGATCAGCGCAGCGAGATTATCGCTGTGCTGGCCGAGCGGGGTATAGACTTTGAGGTGCTTGCCGAACAAGCGGGTCAGACCGATGCCGACCCCTTCGACCTACTTTGCCATCTAGCTTTCAACGCGCCGCTTCGAACTAGGCGAGAGCGAGCGCAACGACTCAAGGCGGAGCGCGGCGACTATTTCGAAAAGTTCTCCCCCGAGGCGCGTCAAGTACTCGACGACCTTCTAGAAAAATATGCGGAACACGGAGACGCGCAGTTTGTCCTGCCGGACGTACTCAAGGTTCCGCCAATTTCAACCCACGGTCAGCCCGCCGAAATCATTAAGCTTTTCGGCGGCCCCGACGAACTTCGCCGGGCCGTAACCAACCTGCAAGGACTGCTCTATGGCACTAACTAAATTGAAGAACGGGGCAGAATCCGTACCGATGACGACTTCTCAAATACTGGGGAGCCTACTGAAAACTGCGCGCGATATTATGCGCAAAGACAAAGGGTTAAACGGTGATCTCGACCGTTTGCCGCTACTGACGTGGATCATGTTCCTCAAATTTCTCGACGACCTTGAGCAGCAGCGTGAAGAGGAGACTGCGCTGTCCGGCAAGAAATTCAGGGCGGCAATCGAGGCCCCGTATCGTTGGCGCGATTGGGCTGCGGATCCCCAGGGGATCACAGGTGACGAGCTACTTTCCTTCATCAACTCCGAAGAAGCCGTGCGAGCCGACGGTCAGAAAGGCCCCGGCCTATTCGCCTACTTGCGATCGCTTTCAAGTTCGGACGGTGACGACCGCCGCGATGTGATATCCACCGTGTTCAAGGGGGTCGATAACCGCATGAAGAGCGGCTATTTGCTCCGCGACATCATTAACAAGGTGGAGGGGATTCATTTCACTTCCTCCGACGAGCTTCACACCCTTGGAGCGCTTTACGAATCCATGCTCCGAGAAATGCGTGACGCGGCTGGCGATTCCGGTGAATTCTACACTCCGCGCGCCGTCGTCCGCTTCATGGTCGAGGTCACCGACCCGCGCCTTGGCGAAACCGTCCTCGACCCAGCAAGCGGCACAGGAGGATTTCTCGTAGAGGCATATAACCACCTTGAGAAACAGGTGAAAACCGTCGCAGATCGCAAGCGGCTGCAAAACGAAACTATCACTGGATGTGAGCCTAAATCGCTGCCCTATCTCCTCTGCCAGATGAACCTGCTGTTACATGGGCTGGACGCACCGCAAATTGACCCAGGTAACGCTCTCCGCTTCAAGCTTTCCGAGATCGGTGAAAAGGATCGCGTCGACGTTGTCCTGACCAATCCGCCATTTGGAGGAGAGGAAGAAAGAGGTATCCAAGGCAACTTTCCCGAGGACCGTCAGACCGCGGAAACCGCGCTGTTGTTCTTGCAGCTCATTATGCGGAAGCTCAAGCGCCAGCCGACACAGGCAGGTCGTCCTGCGCGCGCCGCCGTTGTTGTGCCTGACGGAACTCTATTTAACGTAGGTGTCGCTGCGCGAATAAAGGAATATTTGGTCAAGAATTTCAATCTACACACCATTGTGCGGCTGCCTTTTGGAGTTTTCGAACCTTACACGCCAATTCGGAGTAACATACTGTTCTTTGACGCGTCTGGCCCCACTACCTCTACATGGTTCTATGAAGTTGAAATGCCTGATGGACGCAAAAAATATTCGAAGACAAAGCCCATCAGATCGGAGGACTTAGAAGACTGCTTGAGTTGGTGGAAAAAGCGAGAACTAAATGATTGGGCCTGGCAGGTTTCAATGGAAGAAATCATTGAGTCTGGTTATAATCTTGACTTCCCAAATCCCAGTCGACCAGAAGCAAGTCTGCCTGAAAATCCAGATGAATTGATGGAACTCATTAATGAGAATCAAAAGCTTATTACCGAGTCGCTAGCATCGCTTCAAAACATATTGCGGAGCGTTTGATGACTCGAATGATAGCATTTGGCGATATTGTTAAAGAAAAGAATCGCCTCGTTGATGTAATTGATAGCAAGGAATATGCTTGTGGCGGGGTACGGCTTCACGGTCGAGGCGTCTTTATACGCGAATATAAGCTTGGATCAGAAATAAAGAAGAAGTTTGTTCAGCATGTCGTGCATAATGGAGACATAGTCTATAGCACGCTTTTCGCAAAATCTGGCGCATTCGCTCTAGCCGATGAGAAAGTCGACGGGATCATTTTGTCGGAAAAATTTCCGACCTTCACGCTAGAAAGCGACCTGGTGAATCGGGATTATCTGAAATGGCTTTTCCGGTCGGGTCAGTTGAATCGCATAGCCGAAGATCAGATGACTGGGATGGCTGCGTTTAGCCTCGCCCATTTGAGTAAGAAAAAGTTTCTCCAATTAAAGATTCCTGTACCTTCACTTGATAGGCAAGCTGAAGTGGTTCGACTGTGCGAGATTGCGAATACCGAAGCCACAAAATGTTTGAGCCCGATCCAACAGAATCTTGTGATGCTTGATGGGTTAATCGGCGCTGCAGCAGCGAAGGCCTTCGTAAGCCTTACACGAGCTAAAATGAGTGATATCGGCGACTACGTCCTACGCAACGTCGAGATAGAGGCTGGTACTAAGTATCTGCAAATCACAGTGGCTATGAAACACCGTGGCTTGAGACTACGTCGAATCTGCGACGGCTCGGAAATTAAGAGCCCAGGGCAGTCTAGTGTTATGGAAGACGATATACTCTTTTCAAGGATTGACATTCGACAAGGCGCAATCGGTTTTGTGAATAAGGAGCTGGAAGGAGGTGTTGTAACACGCGACTTTCCAATCTTCCGCTTACATAGTTTAAGCGAAGCTGATAGAGCCTACATGAAGTATGTTTTCATGTCTCCCGAGTTCATGAGTCAAGCAAAAGATGCAAGCCGAGGCACAACAGGCCGAAAGAAAATGAAGCGCCCAGCGTTTTTAGAAATCAGAGTTCCATGGCCGCCGTCGCCTAATCGAGCGTCTATTTCTCGTCATTTGATTGAGGTTGAGCGTCATGTTTCTGTGCTAGTTCGCAATTATAGGAAACAGGAAATTTTGGCTAAAGGTATTCGGAACGCCATTGTTGAAACACTGTTCGCTAAAGACGCAGGAATAATCTAGGTATCTAATTCTACGATATGAGCACCACACCCAACCCATCCGTTCCCCTGACTGAAAAGGCTGCCCTTTCGGACCTAGTGACATGGGCGGAGAAGCGGCCTGCTTGGCAGAGAGATGCGCTTCGTCGACTGGTTACAGGTGAACCGCTGGGCGATCACGTGATTGCCGAACTTACGGAGCTTTGCCTCAATCCGACGGTTACCCATACGCCGATTTCACAATCGCATATCGTAGCTGAAGGTAGCGCCCTGCAACCGATTTCACTTGTTTCTATAAGGAACCCCACCGCGATCAATGCGCTTGCCGGCCAGCAGGAGCTATCCTTCGAGCCCGCCGGACTGACGGTGATTTACGGTGACAACGGCTCGGGAAAATCGGGGTATGTACGCGTCCTGAAACACGCATGCCGGTCGCGAGATGAGAAGTTTGAAATCCACCGCGACGTAGAGGACAAGACCGACACACCGCAAACCGCCGAGATACGTTTTGCACGGGGTGCAGATACCGAACAATTCGATTGGACCCCTGACGGCGAGGCGCACAGCGACCTTCCGTCCGTCAGCATATTCGACTCCAGAAGCGCAAGCATCCATGTGGAAAGCACCAACGAGGTGGCCTACATCCCTAGGCCAATGCGGTTGCTGGAATCGCTGGCCGACGCTTCCGATCGCATCAAGACGGCACTCGACGCCAAGATTGCAGCGCTCAAGTGTCAAGTTCCCCTGGCGATTTCAAACCCATCGCTGAGCAGGGACACGGCAGCTGGCAGCTACTTGCATGGATTAAATGCAAAATCCAATGTCCCGCAGCTTGAAAAACTCGCTGCGCTTGGCGATCAGGAAGCCGCACGCCTTGCCACTTTGGAAGCCGATTTTGCTCAAGACCCAAAGCGCGCTGTAGCGCGACTCGATAATCAGCGCGGCGAGGTCGAACGTATCCAGTCGACGCTTAGAACACTCATCGCCGCAACGACGACTGAGGCGTTCGCGGAAATCAACGCGCTGCGAAGGACTCACAGCGATACCGTGGAAGCCGCGTCAGTGGCATCGCACCAGCTGTTTAGCGCGTCCCCTTTGCCCGAGGTGGGTCAAGCTGCCTGGCAGAAACTATGGGAAGCCGCCCGCACCTATGCAGACACGGTAGCCTACCCCGGAGATAAATTTCCTTCTAGCAAATCGGACACGCTTTGCGTGCTCTGCCAACAGCCCCTCAGCGATGACGCTATCGCTCGCCAGCAGACATTCGAAACGTTTGTAAAAAGTTCGATGAAGGCTGACGAAGCAGCGGCGCGCGGGAAGCTGGACATAGCCCTTTCTCAACTGAAAGGCCGGTTGCTGCGCCTTGGGGATGTTCTGAAATCTGGCAAGTTCGTCGCCACAGAAATCGGCGACCTGGAGCTTTCGCAACAAGTCCGCTCTACCTTTGTCGTCGCTCTCTGGCGGCTGCGCGCGTTGGTCAAGGCGCATAGAGAGCCCGAGCCGCTTAGGACCAATCCGCTGCAGGCGCTTGTGGCACTTGCTACCGATCTTACAACACGCGTGACGTGCACCCCTGAATTGGCGCCATTTTTGAGTAGAGTCCGTTTCTCGAGGAGACGGACGAATGAAGCGGAGCAGGTTTTCAGACGAGCAGATCATTGCGATCGTGAAGGAGCAGG
>Ga0075157_10000737_pt1 | contig 23553 bp, 18 predicted proteins | sample JI81BgreenDNA_FD_70967 | JGI IMG/M metagenome (GOLD analysis project Ga0075157, IMG submission 70967) | Wastewater effluent complex algal communities from Wisconsin, to seasonally profile nutrient transformation and Carbon sequestration -... | ecosystem: Engineered > WWTP > Effluent > Algae...
GCGATCAGGCCCTTCAATCGGACGGCCTCGCCGCCGTCGGTGCCGAAGCCGACCCGTAGTCGCACCATGACACGCAACTGCACCGAGGTTGCCGCACGGACCTTTTCGACCAGTGCCGGCTCTGGCGACATTCCGCCATCGTCGAGCGAGCCGCACAACTCGACCCGGTCGGCGCCACCTGCTTCGGCGCGCTCGGCATCGGCCGCGTGCAACGCGATCACCTCGAGCAGCCCGCTCATGTGCCCATCATGGGCGATGGGCCGGATGGCCCGCCGACAGACACGCGGAGGCACGGGGCACGCAGCCCGCAGAAGCGACAGTCGGGCTCAGCCCGGCGACGCCTCAGGCTCGGCCGGCGAATATGCGGCGTCATGCACTCCCCCGCGCGGCAGGGCGAGGCTGCCCAGCAGCATCGCCACCGCCGTGATGGCCACGGCCACGAACACCCACGTGGAGGCCGACACGATCGTGGCGTAGTGGTGCTCGCCCTGGCCGGATGCGATCACATTGGTCGCGATCGCACCGAAGATGGCCACGCCGATCGCGCTGCCCGCCGAGCGGGCGAACACGTTGATGCCGGTCACCACACCGCGCTGTTCCCAGTCGACGGACGCCTGGGCGGCGATCAGCAGGGGCGCTGCCGTCCAGCCCAGCCCGAAGCCGATCACGAAGGACACCGCTCCGACCACCCACGGATTCGGAAAGGGGCCCGACACGGCCAGTGCCACCGAGCCGACGGTGGCGATCGCCGATCCGATCATCACCGTCGTCCGGTAGCCGAAGCGAAGGTACAACCGCCCGGCCATGGCGGCCGACAGTGGCCATCCGAGTGTCAACGCGGCGACCGCGACTCCGGAGATCAGCGGCACCACGCCGAGCGCATTCTCCAGATAGGTCGGGACGAAGCTGGTCACGCCGATCAGCAGGGCGCCGACCCCGAGCGAGATCAATGTCGTGGTCATGATCAGCGGCCGCTGCACGATGCTCAGCTCGAGCACGGGTTCCGCCGCCCGGCGCTCCACGGCCACGAAGGCGACGAGGGCAGCGAGACCCGCAGTGAAGCTGACCACGCTCTGCCACGACGTCCACGACCAGGCGTTGCCACCCTCGAGCAGTGCAAACATCACGGCGGTCAGCCCGATGGTCAGCAGGGCCGCGCCCAGATAGTCGATGCGATGCGGTCGCCGCTCGACGTCTTCGCGATAGAAGCGGATCAGCGCCCAGCCGGCCACCAGGCAGAGCGGAATGTTGACCAGAAAGATCCAGCGCCACGAGGTGAACTGCGAGAAGATGCCGCCCAGCGCCGGACCGACCACCGAGGCGATCGCCCAGACGCTGGCGATGTAGCCCTGCACGAGGGCGCGCTCGGCGACGGTATAGATGTCGCCGACGATCGTCATCGCCATCGGCGCCGCGGCGCCGGCACCCAGTCCCTGCACCACCCGGAACACGATCAGCGACATCATGTTCCAGGCCAGCCCGGCCAGCACCGAGCCGAGCAGGAACAAGGCGACTCCGACCAGAATGATCGGCTTTCTTCCGATGGTGTCGGAGAGTTTCGAGTACAGCGGCACGGAGACGGCCTGGGCCAGCAGGTACACCGAGAACAGCCACGGAAACTGGTCGAACTCGCCCAGCTCCTTCACCACCGAGGGAACGGCCGTGGCCAGGATGGTGGCGTCGATGGCGATCAGTCCGGTGGTCAGCATCAGGGCCATCAGCACCTTGCCCCGGTCGGACCTGAAGCCCACCGTGCTGCCCCGGTCGCTGCCCACCTCGTTCACACTCACCCCTCTACCAGCCCCGATTATCGTCGCTATATTCCCGAAGGGGTGAACACCCACACCTGCGTCGAGCGCCGTGCTGTGGCAGTCGGCGCGACGGGTGAGCGTCGGCGCGGGTGCCACAGAGCCCCTCGAACGACGCAGGGGCCGGACGCCGAAGCGTCCGACCCCTGCCTGTTGCCGGGTGCGGCGGGTGACTCAGAAGTCCATGCCACCCATGCCGCCGTCGCCGCCGGCCGGCATGGCCGGAGCCTTCTCCGGCTTGTCGGCGATGACTGCTTCGGTGGTCAGGAACAGAGCCGCGATCGAAGCCGCGTTCTGCAGCGCCGAACGGGTCACCTTGGCGGGGTCGATGATGCCGGTGGCCAGCATGTCGACGTACTCACCGGTGGCCGCGTTGAGGCCCTGGCCGGCGGGCAGGTTGCCCACCTTCTCAGCAACGACGCCGCCCTCGAGACCGGCGTTGGCAGCGATCTGCTTGAGCGGAGCCGAGCACGCGCCCAGCACGATCTGTGCACCGACGGCCTCGTCACCGACGAGATCGGTGAGGTCGACCTGCTTGGCAGCCTGCAACAGGGCCACGCCGCCACCGGCGACGATGCCCTCTTCGACGGCAGCCTTCGCGTTGCGGACGGCGTCCTCGATGCGGTGCTTGCGCTCCTTCAGCTCGACCTCGGTGGCCGCGCCGACCTTGATCACCGCAACGCCGCCGGCCAGCTTGGCCAGCCGCTCCTGCAGCTTTTCGCGGTCGTAGTCGGAGTCGGAGTTCTCGATCTCCTTGCGGATCTGCGAGACCCGACCGGCGATCTGGTCGGAGTCGCCTGCGCCCTCGATGATGGTGCACTCGTCCTTGGTCACCAACACGGACCGCGCGCGGCCCAGCAGTTCGAGGGTGACGGCGTCCAGCTTGAGACCGACCTCCTCGGAGATGACCTGGCCACCGGTCAGGATGGCGATGTCGGTCAGCATGGCCTTGCGACGGTCGCCGAAGCCGGGGGCCTTGACGGCAACCGACTTGAACGTGCCGCGGATCTTGTTGACGATCAGGCCGGCGAGGGCCTCACCGTCGACGTCCTCGGAGATGACCAGCAGCGGCTTGCCCGACTGCATGACCTTCTCGAGCACCGGCAGCAGGTCCTTCAGCGACGACACCTTGCTGTTGGCGATCAGCACGTAGGGGTCGTCCAGGACGGCCTCCATGCGCTCGGGGTCGGTGACGAAGTAGGGCGAGATGTAGCCCTTGTCGAAGCGCATGCCCTCGGTCAGCTCGAGGTCCAGCCCGAAGGTGTTGGACTCCTCGACCGTGATCACGCCCTCCTTGCCGACCTTGTCCATCGCTTCGGCGATGATCTCGCCCACGGTGGTGTCGGCGGCGGAGATGGACGCGGTGGCCGCGATCTGCTCCTTGGTCTCGACGTCGGTGGCCTGAGCGGCCAGCGAGTCGACGATGGCGGCGACAGCCTTCTCGATGCCCTTCTTCAGGCCCATCGGGTTGGCGCCGGCGGTCACGTTGCGCAGACCCTCGCGAACCATGGCCTGAGCCAGGACGGTCGCGGTGGTGGTGCCGTCGCCGGCGACGTCGTCGGTCTTCTTGGCGACCTCTTTGACCAGCTCGGCGCCGATCTTCTCGTAGGGGTCTTCCAGCTCGATTTCCTTGGCGATGGAGACGCCGTCATTGGTGATGGTGGGGGCGCCCCACTTCTTCTCCAGCACGACGTTGCGACCCTTCGGGCCGAGCGTCACCTTGACCGCGTCGGCGAGGATGTTCATTCCCCGCTCGAGACCGCGGCGCGCCTCAATGTTGAATTCGATCAGTTTTGCCATGGGTGCAGGCAATCCTTCTGCATCGGTGGGCCGGAGCCCACGGGTAGTCAGGTGGAGTGGTCAGCATCGATGCCCGCGACGGACGGCCAGATGGCCTCACCGGACTGACCGGGTAGCACTCTCATGGTGAGAGTGCTAACACATGTTTAGCACTCGACCTTGGTGAGTGCAAACGATTCCAACCCCGCTTTCGCCTAACCTGAGCCCGTGTTCGCCAAGACTTCGCGCTGGATCGCCTACCCGCTGGTGTGGCTGCTGCTGATGCTCGTTCCGTTGATGGTCGACGCATTCCGCGCCCAGGCCGGCCCGGCGTCCGCCACGAACAGGTTCACGATCAACTCCTTTGTCGCCACCTACGACGCGCGCCGCAGCGGCGACGGCCTCGCGCTCGATGTGACCGAACGCATCACCGCGAACTTTCCCACCCGCTACACCAACCGTGGCATCGAGCGACGGCTGGTTCCGACCTACGGCGGTACCGACATCGAGCTGTCCGGCTTCAAAGTGACCGACGCCAAGGGCAAGAGCCTCTCGCACAGCAGGCGCACCGATGACGACGGCAGCATCGTGCTGCGGATCGGTAGTTCGAACACGTACGTCTACGGACGGGTCGACTACGTGATTCGGTACACGATCGGACGCGCCATGGTGCAGGCCGCCGACCGGCAGGAGATCTACCTGGACGTGAACGGCACCGGCTGGCAGCAGCAGTTCGATCGCGTGCAGGCGACGTTGAACGTGCCGGCCGATCTCGCCGGCAACCTGCTCGGCCAACAGGCCTGCTACCGCGGTCCCGCCGGTTCGACGCTCAGCTGCTCGATCGGCCGCAACGGCAACAGCATCAGTACCGAGGCGATCGCGCTCGCCCCGCGCGAGTCGATGACGATCGCAGTCGGCTTCGCACCAGGCACGGTGGCGAACGCCGTTCCCGCTCCGGCCGGCAGTCTCGGCTGGCCCGGCGTCCTCGCGATGCCTGCCCTCGGGGCCCTGTTCCTGGGCGCCGCTCTGCTCGTGCGTCGCCGGCGACTACGCAGCCTGCTGCTACGCGACGATGCCGAGATCCAGTACAGCGCGCCCGATCTGCAGCCGATCCTGGCCGCAGACTTTCTCGGCCTGCCCGAGCGCGGGGCGGCCGCACAGCTGGCTCAACTGGTGCTCGATGGGCACGCGAGAATCTCCAGCGACGAGGCGGCGATCGGAACGGCACCGCAACGACGACGGCGACTGAAGCGCGCCGAGCAGGCTGCACTTCGCGAGTTGCGCGTGCAGCTGGTCGACCGCCGCCGGATCGACGACAGCGTGGCCGGCATCTGCTCCGCTCTGTTCGGACGCGGCAAATCGGTGCCGCTGGGCAGTGTGTCGAGCAAGGACATCGAGCAGGCATCCGACGAGCGCCAGGCACTACTGACCGCCAGGGCGCTGCGCTCGACCACCAAGCTGGGCGGGGTGCTGTTCTGGCTGGCCTTCGTGACCCTGATCGCCCTCGGCTGGTTCCAGCTGGCCCTGGGGCTCGGCGGGCTGCTCTGGCCGTTCCTGGCCGCAGGCACCCTGGCGGTGCTGCTGATCATCGCCGGGGCGCACTACTCCCCGACCGTCGGACGACTCACCGCCGCAGGGCGGCAGCTGCGCGACCAGCTGGCCGGGCTGCACCGCTTCGTCACCATGGCCGAGGCCGAGCGGATCGCCTGGATGCAGAACGCCGTGGACGCGCCGCGGGTGTCGGGGCCGGACGACGGCAGTCTGGTCGATCTATACGAGCCGTTGCTGCCCTATGCGATCGTGTTCGGAGTGGAGAACACCTGGCGTCAGGCGCTGGGCAATTTATACGACCTCGCTGGGCAGCAGTCCGTCCGCAAGGTCGACCTGTCGGCGCTGAACCTCGTGCTCAGTTGGGCCGACAGCTCGCCGGACTACTACCGCCGCACCTCGGGCGAGAACACCTTCTGGGATTCCCGGCCGCGCTGGGGCGACGGTTGGGTGTCGCACGCCGGCCAGGGACTCGCCGAGGCGTTCGACGGATGGGCCACCTCCCGCAACGACGACCGAGGCGGCTCCTGGGGGTCCGGCTCGTCCTCGTCCAGCTCCTCGAGCTCATCCGGGTCGTCCGGCGGCGGCAGTTCGGGCGGCGGCATGGGCGGCGGCGGTGGTGGCGGATGGTGAGCCGGGCCGAGCACGTGCGCCGGGTCGGCAACCTCGTCAACGGGTCGTCTCTGCTGGGGCTGGCGGTCGCTCGCCTCGGACGAACAACACTGCGTCCGGGCGAGCGAGGGTTGCTGCTGGCCGAGGGCTATCGGTTCGACTTTCCCCGCGCGGGAGCCTTCACCGTGGGCAATGTGATCGTGACCGCGGGCGACTTCCGCGGGCTGGTCGAGGTGCATCCCGACGTGATGGACCATGAGAACACTCACGCCTGGCAGTACTTCTGGTGCGGCGGCCTACCGTTCCTGCCGCTGTACGTCGCGGCGGCGGGCTGGTCGTGGCTGCGCACCGGCGATCCGGCGTCCGCGAACTTCTTCGAGCGAAGGGCCGGCCTGTTGCGCGGCGGCTATCACCAGGCGCCCACCAACAACGCAGGGTTTCGGCGGTTGGCCCGTCGGGTTCAGACCTTGATCGAGAAGCCCAGCCGCTTGGCCGAGCGTTCCCTCTGACGGGTCGCACGCTGGCGCCGCAGGCGCTTGACCAGCAGCGGATCGTGGGCCAGCGCCTCGGGGGTGTCGATCAGGTCGTTGAGCAACTGGTAGTAACGCGGAGCAGACAGTTCGAACCGTTCACGGATCTCTGCCTCCTTGGTGCCGGCGAACGACCACCACTGCTTCTCGAACTCGAGAATGGCTGCGGCGCGCTCGCCGAGCGCGGATTCCGGACGGGCCACAGGGTCGGACATGCGCTCATTCTAGGTCGAAATCACACCGCTGTCATTTGACCCGGCGGGCGGCAGGAGTGCTCCTGAGGCGGCCACGGGGTCGGCTAGAGTGAACGCGCGGCGCCGCACCAAGGGTGGTGCGCACCCCGGTTAAGGACGGAAGATGCAGCCACTCAGCGGTACCGTGCAGCGGTACGACTGGGGCACCCACAACGCCATTCCCGACATTCTCGGACGCCCTGCCGACGGCACCCCGGTCGCCGAGTACTGGCTGGGCGCACACAGCTCGTCGCCGTCGCTGGTGGGCTCCGGCACCCTGGTCGACCACATCGATGCAGTTCCGTCCGTGCTGGGTGCACGCAGCCGTGAAGCCTTCGGCGAACAGCTGCCGTACCTGATGAAGCTGTTGTCGGCCAGGCATGCGTTGTCCATTCAGGCGCACCCTTCGCGCGAGCAGGCGATCGCCGGTTTTTCGCGTGAGTCGCGGGCGGGAACGCCTCTGGACGCACCCGAGCGCACCTACAAGGACAGCTGGCCCAAGCCCGAGATTCTGATCGCGTTGAGCCCGTTCCACAGCCTGGCCGGGTTTCGCGACCCGCACGAGACGGCCGCGCTGTTCGCGGGGCTGGGCGTTGCCGAGCAACTCGAATCGGTGATCGGCCCGCTCACCGAACGCAAGGGTCCGGCAGCGATGGCCGAGGTGTTCCTCGACGTGCTCAGCCTGGACGACAGCCGCCGTCACCTGGTCAACGAGACCGTGGCGGCGGCCATGCACCACCGAGACGATCAGGGCGCTGTCGGCGAGTTCGCCCGCACCGCCCTCGAGCTCGATGCCGCCTTCCCGGCCGACCCGGGCATCCTCGCCGCGCTGCTGATGAACCGGCTGGTGCTCGAACCCGGCGAGGGCCTCTTCGTTCCGGCGGGCATGATGCACGCGCATCTGCAGGGCACGGGGGTCGAGGTGATGGCCAACTCCGACAACGTGATCCGCGGCGGGCTGACCAACAAGCACATCGACGTCTCCGAACTCGTCACCGTCGTCGATTTCAACCCGTGGTTGCCCGAGGTGCTGCACCCGAGCGAGACCCGTCCGGGGGTGCTCAAGTACGAGACCCCGTGCAGCGAGTTCGAGGCCTGGCGCATGCACGTCGACCACGACACGGGCCCCATCCGGGTACCCGGACGAGGATCCGCCCGCATTCTGCTCGCCACCGACGGCTCCTGCCTGCTCGACGACGGACGCTCGCGGTTGCAATTGGCCCGTGGCTGCGCGGCGTTCCTGTCCGCCGACGAACAGGACGTGTTCGCCAGCGGTCGGGCCGAGGTGCACGGCGCTTCGTCCGGGATTCGCTGAGCGCCCACGCGCGTCGGGTGCGCATCGCCGCTGGGCTCGTTGTTGCGACCTGGGCCGGCGGGGTCGCCGTCTGATTGGATCGGCGGAGTGCGGCACAATGGTGCACGGCCGTGGTGTGCAGCACAGTTGCGGCCGTTGCCTCCGTAGCTCAGTTGGTAGAGCGCCCGCCTTGTAAGCGGATGGTCGCGGGTTCGATTCCTGTCGGAGGCTCGTGATTCCCCAGAGCCAGTGGGCACAGATCATCGCTCGCGACCCCGCACACTCCCAGCGCTACATCGACCGGTTCGCGATGCTGGCCGCTCAGGGTCAGGATCTGGTCGGCGAGGCCCGACTGATCGACGCGATGGTCGCCCGCGGATCCACCATTCTGGACGCGGGCTGCGGCCCCGGCCGGCACTGCGGCTACCTGCACCACGCCGGCCACCGGGTGGTCGGCGTCGATCTGGATCCCGCTCTGATCGCCGAGGCCGAGCGCGCCGAGCCTGGGCCCGACTATCTGGTGGGGGACCTGTCGGACTTCGCGCTGCCGGCAGAGCTGCCGCAACAGTTCGATGCGATTCTGTGCGCCGGCAACGTGCTGGGCTTCGCGCACCCGCTGACCCGACGTCCGATCCTGGCCGCCTTCGCTGCTCGGCTCGCAGCAGAGGGTCGGGCGGTGGTCGGTTTCGGCTCGGGTCGCGGCTACGACTTCGACGAGTTCTTCGCCGACGCCGACGCAGTCGGCCTGCGCCGCGAGCAGACGTTCTCCACCTGGGACCTGCGGCCCTACGCCCCCGGCGCCGGCTTCGTGGTGGCGGTGCTCGGGCGATCTTCGACGCGCAGCTGAGCTGAGCGTGGCAGGCCGTCCGTGGCGAACCCTCGGCCCGTGCCACAGGTAGGGTCGAGGCATCCCAACCCCCAAGGAGCTCTCATGTCCGACGTGTCCGAGCAGTCCCCGGCAGCCAGTTCCGATGCACAGCACTCAGCCGCGCAGGCCCCACCGGCAGTGCCGCCGGCCCCGGTGTTCATGACCGGGCCACCACCGAAGCAGCAGGGCTTCTTTCGGCGCGGCTTCGGCCTCGGCGCGGGGGCCGGCCTCGGGGTTGGCCTGATCCTGCTCGTGTTGGGCGTCGTCGGTTCTCTGGTCAGCGCGCTGATCTTCGGGGCGGCAGTGGCAGCCACCAGCGCGCAGTCGGGCCCTCAGGTCGCGGGACTCGACACCGTGTGGGGTACTGAGTCGGCCCCGCGAGCGCAGACCGTGCTGGCGATCCCGATCCACGGCGCGATCATGGCCCACGGCGAGGAGGGCATCTCGCTCACGGCGTCGACCTACGGCTACGAGATCGCCCGCACCCTGGACGCCGTCGGACGTGACGACTACGCCGGAGTGGTGCTTCTGATGGACACGCCGGGCGGCACCATCAACGGCTCGCGCGCCATCGCGGACGCGGTCGAGCGCTACCAGTCCCGAAGCGGCAAGAAGGTTGCCGCGTTCGTGCAGGGCATGTCGGCCTCGGGCGGTATGTACGCCATGGCCGGCGCCGACCGGATCATTGCCGACCACGGCACCCTGATCGGCAGCATCGGCGTGATCTTCGGTCCGTTCGTGCAGTACAAGGACGTCGTAGCCACCTCGGGCAGCCTGCTCGAACCTGGTGTGTCCACCAGAGGCGGCATCACCCAGGAGTACCTCACCCAGGGCAGAGGCAAGGACTTCGGCAACCCCTTCCGGGCCATGACGGCCGAGGAACGCAAGGTGATCAGCTCCGGAATGGCGAACGAGTACGACGCGTTCGTGGGCTGGGTGGCGAAAGCCCGCAACATTCCCACCGAGGCGATCAGGAACGACCTGGGCGCCTTCATCTACGACCCGCAGACCGCTATCGAGAAGAAGTTGATCGACGCGCAGCTCGGCCCGGACGAGGCCTACCGCGACATCGCCACACTGATGGGCCTCGATCCGGCGGCGGCACGGGTGGCGCAGCGCCAGGCGCCGGGCCCCTGGGCGCAGCTGCTGGGGGCCTCGACCCGCATCTTCGGGTATCAGGACGCCGTCGCGGCCGGCACTCGGGCCACCTCGGTGATCTGCACGGGCGCTCCGCAACCCCTGGTGTGGCACGGTCCGGTCACGAAGGTGTGTGGCTGAGGAGCGACCCCCTCAGCCGCCGGTTGACGTCAACTCACAGCAGTCAGCCGCGGCAGCGGGTGACTTCGTACAGAGCGATGCTGGCGGCCACCGAGGCGTTCAGCGATTCGACCTCGGAGCCGATCGGGATCGACACCAGTACGTCGCAGTTCTCGCGCACCAGCCGGGACAACCCTTCACCCTCGGAGCCGACAACCAGGAGAACCGGGCCGTCGACACCGGGGATGCCGCTGACGTCCAGGTCGGATTCACCGGCCAGGCCGGCCACCACGAACCCTGCTTCGGCGTACTGCTTGAGGGTGCGGTTCAGGTTCGTCACGCGGGCGACGGGAAGGCGGGCGGCGGCTCCTGCGGAGGTCTTCCACGTGGCGGCCGTCACCTGGGCCGAGCGTCGCTCGGGAATGATCACACCCGCCGAACCGAACGCGGCCGCGGAGCGGATGATGGCGCCGAGGTTGCGCGGGTCGGTGATCTGGTCGCAGGCGATCACCAGGGGCGGCTCCGGAGCGTCCAGCGCGTCCGCCAGCAGATCGTCGGCGTGGGTGTACTCGAACGGCGGCAGTTGCAGGGCCACGCCCTGGTGCACTCCCCCGTTGGTCAGCTTGTCGAGCTCGGTGCGGGTTGCCGCCAACAGCGCGATGCCGTGGTCGGCGGCGTACTTCAGAATGTCGCGCAGCCGGTCGTCTCGCTCCACCCCGTCGGCGACGTAGGCGCGCCGCACCGGCAGCCCTGCCTGCAGAGCCTCCAGCACCGGGTTGCGGCCGAACACCCAGTCGTCACCGGACCGCGGAGTGTCACGACGCGGCCTCGCCCCTCGTGCCTGCCCGGTCGTGGTCTTGCCCGGTTCGGACGACCGGCGCTTGCGATAGGCCTTGTGGTACGGACGATCCTCGGCCTTCGGCGTGGGGCCTTTGCCTTCGAGGCCTCGGCGCACGCGGCCACCGGAGCCGGCGGTGTTGCCGCTACCGGTGCCCTTGCCGCGCTTGCGCACAGCACCTTGGCGGGATGAGTTTCCGGGCATCAGGCCTCCAAGCTCCAACGCGGACCGTTCGGGGTGTCTTCGACTTTGAGGCCGAGGCCAGCGAGGGTGTCGCGGACCGCATCGGCGGCGGCCCAGTCCTTGCGGGCGCGGGCCTGCGCGCGCTGCTCGAGCAGTGCGCCGACCAGACCGTCCACCACCGGGGTGAGGTCGTCGGTACCGCCCTGCTGCGCCCACTGTGGGGCGGCCGGGTCGAGACCGAACACGTCGAGCATGGCGAGCACCTGCGCACGGGCACGGGCGGCGACCTGCAGATCATCGGCGCCGAGCGCCGTGTTGCCATCGCGCACGGCCGTGAACAGCACCGCCAGCGCCCCCGGGGTGCCCAGATCGTCGTTCATGGCCGACGCGAAATCCTGAGGCAGCGGATCGGCGGAGGTGTCACTGGGCCCGTACGCGCCCAGCACGGACGCCGCCCGGTCGAGAAAGCTGTCGATTCGGCCCAATTGCGCTGCGGCTTCGGCCAAGGCAGCCTCGCTGAGTTCGATGGCGGAGCGGTAGTGCGGGCCGGCCAGCCAGAGCCGCACGGCCCGTCCTCCGTGGGCGGCGACCGCCGCGGCGACATCGGCGGTGTTGCCCAAGGACTTGGACATCTTCTCGCCCGCCATGGTCACCCACGCGTTGTGCATCCAGTAGCGGGCGAAACCGCGTCCGGCGGCCTGGGATTGGGCCTGCTCGTTCTCGTGGTGCGGAAAGCGCAGCTCGAGCCCACCCCCGTGAATGTCGAAGGTGTCGCCCAGGTACTTGCCGGCCATCGCCGAGCACTCGATGTGCCAACCCGGACGTCCGCGACCCCATGGGCTGTTCCACGACGCGGTCTCGGGTTCGCCGGCCTTGTGGCCCTTCCAGAGGGCAAAGTCGCGAGGGTCGCGCTTGCCGCGCTCGTCGGCGTCGTTGGCAGGCTCCATATCGGCGATCCGCTGGCCGGTCAGTTCACCGTAGGCGGGCCAGGAGTGCACGTCGAAGTAGACGTCGGCGGTGCCGTCACCGGCGGCGTACGCGTGGCCGCGCTCGATCAGTGCGCCGATCAGCTCGATCATCTCGGGAATGTGCCCGGTGGCCCGCGGCTCGTAGCTGGGCGGACGCACCCCGAGCGCCCGGAAGGCTGCGTGGAACGCGCCCTCGAACAGATAGGCGTGCGCCCACCACTGCCGGCCGGCCTCGGCGGACTTGGCGAGGATCTTGTCGTCGATGTCGGTGACGTTGGCCACCAGGGTCACCTGGTAGCCCGACACCTCCAGCCAGCGGCGGAGCACGTCGAAGTTCACCTTGTTGCGCACGTGTCCGAGATGGGGTGCGGACTGCACGGTCGCGCCACAGCTGTAGATCGAGACCCGGCCAGCTTGCAGCGGCTCGAACTCGACGATTGCGCGGCGCGCGCTGTCGTACAGGTGGAAACTCACCGGCTGAGTGTATCGGGGTGGCGCAGCGCCTCACGCAGCGCCTCAACAGCAGCCGGCAGGCCGAGGTTGCCGGTGCCCCGACGCTCAGCCTCGTGCGCGGCGGAGGGCGGCTATGTCGAGCATGCCGGTCGGCTCGGGTGCGTCCTCGGCCTCGGTCTCCCACGGATCCTCAGGCATAGCGCCCTCCTCGTCGACGAATCCCTGGGACGGGTCGAACGGGTTGGCGAGCTGCCTGCTGCCCTCAGCGAGTGGACGACTGTTCATCTCTTCATCGGGCAGACCCTCGAGCACGTCCTTGATGTAGCCCCGGGCGGCGTCCGCCAGCGGCACGTCGCGCTGCTCGCGCTGCGATGCGTACCAGCGGTAGTCCAGCACCTCGTGAAAGATCTGGGCCGAGTCACGCTTGCCACGCAGGTGGCCCGGCACCGCCGTGACCACCGGCTCGAAACACTGGGTGAGCCACTGATGCGCCACCAGGGCCTCGTCCACGCCCTGCTGGTCGGTTCTGAACCGGTAGGTGTCGAGGTCGTTGAGCAGCCGGCGGGCCTGGTTCTCCTCCACGTCGAGGCCGGTCAGTCGAAGCAGCCGCCGGGTGTGGTGGCCGGCGTCCACGACCTTTGGCTGGATGCGCACGTGCGAACCGTCGCGCGAGGTGGTGATGTCGAGTTCGGCCACGTCGAAGCCGAGTGCGTTCAGCCGCCGCACGCGGCTCTCGATGCGGTCGAGTTGGGTGCCGGGAAACTCCTCGACGCCGGTGAGCTCGGCCCACAGGTCGCGATAGCGCGCCGTGATGGTCTCGACCAGCTTCAGCGGCTCGAGGGACTCGTCCAGCAGACCGCCCGCTTCGAGATCGCTGAACTCCCCGTACAGGTTCGTGGTGGCGATCACCAGGTCATGTTCACGCTGCCCGCGGGTCAGCACCTCGTGGCGCTCGGCCGTTTCGGCGTCGACCAGGTAGGCGGCGAACTCGCCCGCATCGCGGCGGAACAGAATGTTGGACAGCGACACGTCCAGCCACAGGAACCCGATCAGGTGCAGCCGGGCGAGCAGCACCACCATCGCATCCAGCAACCGGTTGACCGTGTCGAGCCTGACGCCCTGCGAGAACAGCGACCGGTACGGCAGGGAGAAGTCCAGGTGCCGGGTGACCAGCACCGGGTCGAGGGGCTCGCCGCCCACTCCGCGCCGTTCCGTGATCACAGCCAGCGGTTCGACCGCCGGGGTGTCTTCGCGGGCCAGTTCCTGCAGCATGCGGTACTCGTGCACGGCTGCGATCTCGATGACCTCTTTGGCCGCGTAGACGTCATTGCCGACCTTGATGAAACGGACGACATGGCGCGAGATACCCCGCGGCAATGCGACCAGATAGTCGGTGGGCCAGTCCCTGAGCGGAATTTCCCACGGCAAGGGGATCAGCCTGGAATCCGGCTTCGCTGACAGGATGCGTGGCATGCGTTCATTGTGCCAGCCGCACCGGGCCTGGCTGACACATCATCGGCACACACTTCACCGACCGACGCCCTGGGCGCCGGCCGGTGAAGGGGCAGGTCGTGGGTCGTCTGCAGGGTCAGGCCGCGAGGGCACCGCCCTGCTCGACGGCGTGGACGAGCGCGGTGGCCAGATCGTCGAGTTCGGCGCTCAACGTGGCATTGATCCGTCCCTCGGCGTCGAAGGCCTGGATGAACGGGGCGTTGACCGCGGGCAACTGGGTCGCGCCGGCGATGCGCAGCGCGAGCCTGAGCTGCTCGACGACGCCGACGCCGGCCTGCTCGGTGTACGGCGAGGTCAGCACTGCGACCGGAGTGCCGGCGATGGCCGCGGCGCCCCGCGGCCGCGACGCGGTGTCGATGGCGTTCTTGACCTCGGCCGACATGCCGCCGTTGTACGCGGGGCTCGCGATCAGCACGGCATCCGCCTCGCTGACGGCCGCACGAAAGTCTTCGACGACCTGGCCGAGGCCCTCGGCGGCGTCGCGATCGGCGTTGTAGAACGGCAGGGTCGTGATGTCGAAGCTCGTGCGCTCCACGTCGGCCGGCAGAGCCGCCACAGCGGCGTCCGCCAGTCGGCCGTTGAACGACCCCTGCCGGGTACTGCCGACCAGAACCAGAACCTTCATTTCATCTCCAAATGTAGTCAAGTTGTTGACTAAAGCCTTGCGCCCCTCCTGATGAAAGTCAAGTTGTTGACCATTCGGCTAGGATGCCCCTGTGCAGAACGTCGAAATGCTGGGCGAAACCGCGCTCGACGCTGCCCGCACGGCGACCGACGGCAATGACCCGGGTGACATCGCCCGCTGCGCCGCTGAGTTGAGCGACGCGGTGATCGACTGCACCACGGGCGAGGCGGAACCCGCAGCGTCGGACGCGGGCTCCCTCCTCTGCTCAATCGGGGCGGACGCTGAGGTACCGCTGCCGCGCCTGTTGGCCGAGGCCGAAGCCCTCTTCGCCCTCGAGTTCGACCGCCTGGTGCGGGGCAGTGAGTTTCCGAACCTGTCGCTGGCCCACGCGCGCAACGTGCTGCGTCATCTGGGCGAGGAGCCGCGTCGTGCCAGCGCGATCGTCGCGGATTGCGGGGTGTCCAAGCAGGCGCTGAGCCAGCAGATCGCCCTGCTGGCGCACGACGGACTGCTGACCGTGCACGCCGATCCGTGCGATGCGCGCGCCCGGCTGCTCACCCTGACCCCGAAGGGCGTCGACGCACAGCACCTCGTCCACCGGCTCTTTCGCCAGATCGAGGACGACTGGGCGGCCGACCTGGGGGTCGACGGCCTGGCCGCCTTTCGCCGCGCGTTGCTCACGCTGCTGGCGAGGCGGCCCGTCACCGGGTGCTGAGCGCCCTGCGCCGGGCCAAAGTTCTCGAGCGGTCTCGCAAGGCAGTCGACCGCTGAACGCGAAAGTGCCCCGGGCCGAAGCCCGGGGCACTTGCGCATGCAGTCAGGACAGACGATCGCCCGACTTGTTGCTGAACACGTGCAGCTTGTGGCCCTCGCCCGCCGCGAAGCGAACGGTGGTGCCACGCTCCGGCGGGGTACGGCCGCTGAGCCGTGCCACGATCTGCGGCGCGGACAGCTGCTCGTCGGGGCTGAGACCCGACAGGGTGCCGTAGGTGAACGCGTCGGCGCCCAACTCTTCGACCACTGCCACGTCGACGGCGATGCCGTGATCGCTGAGCTCGAAGTCCTCGGGACGGATGCCGACGGTGAGGGTGTCCTCGCCGCTGGCCTTGCCGAGCACATCGCGGGGAACGGGCACCGTCCAGTCGCCGACGACGACGCCGTTCTCATTGACCTTGCCGCTGAGCAGGTTCATCGCGGGCGAGCCGATGAAGCCGGCCACGAAGACGTTCTTCGGCTTGTCGTAGAGGGTGAGGGGGCTGTCGCACTGCTGCAGAATGCCGTCCTTCATGACCGCCACGCGGTCACCCATCGTCATGGCCTCGACCTGGTCGTGGGTCACGTAGACGGTGGTGACACCGAGACGGGTCTGCAGCGCAGCGATCTGGGTACGGGTGGACACCCGCAGCTTGGCGTCGAGGTTCGACAGCGGCTCGTCCATCAGGAACACCTGCGGCTGGCGGACGATGGCGCGACCCATGGCGACGCGCTGGCGCTGGCCACCGGAGAGAGCCTTGGGCTTGCGGCTGAGGAAGCTCTCGAGACCGAGCAGGTGGGCGGCCTCCATGACGCGGGCGTCACGATCGGCCTTCGGGATGCCGGCCATCTTCAGGGCGAAGCCCATGTTGTCGCCGACGGTCATGTGCGGGTACAGGGCGTAGTTCTGGAACACCATCGCGATGTCGCGGTCCTTCGGGGGAAGGTCGGTCACGTTGCGGTCGCCGATCCAGATGGCGCCCGAGTTGACCTCTTCCAGGCCGGCCAGCATGCGCAGCGAGGTGGACTTGCCACAACCCGACGGCCCGACCAGAACCATGAATTCGCCGTCACCGATCTCGAGGTTGAGCTTGTCAACCGCCGGGTGATCGGCACCCGGGTAGACGCGACACGCGTCCTTGAAACTAACTGAAGCCATAACAGAGATCCTCTCCACGGGCAGGTACGTGCCCGACGATCCGTAGTGGAAAACGTGCCGCGATGCGCGGCGACATTCAGCGTCTCACGAAGTGAGTGTTCCGCTCAATGTGCTGATGACTTTCTGGACGTCGCCGGCGAGACCCGATTCCGGCAGATCGCCACCCTCCCAGCCTCTCGACCCGTGGACGGACCGACCGGCATTCGGTCGGGCGCGGCCGCCGAGGGTGCCTGTGGCGGCCGGGCCACGCTCGCACCCAACCGAGCGTGCCGGTCTGGATTTAGAGGCGGGCCTGGCACCACCGGCCGGGTAGGCTCCCCTGGGTGACGACAACCCCGGGCGAAGGCCAGCAGCCCCCGTCCCAGCAGCCTCCGGAGGAGCAGCCCGACGCGGCTGCGCCCGAGCAGGAGTGGTGGAACGAGCCCGGCCTGCCCTGGAAGCACAAGCCGACCAGATCTGACATCGCCTGCTTGTCCTGGATGGGCGTGGCCACGGTGTACGGGCTGGTTCTGCTGCCTCTGCGTCCGGTGATGTTGGGCCTTGCCCCGCACCTGCTCGGCTCGCTGGGCTACCGCACCGGACTGGTGATGACCGGTGCTCTCGGCTCCATCGGCGACGCGTGGTGGCCCCTGGTGATGGTGCTCGGAAGCCTGATGGCGATGAAATTCGACTGGATCTACTGGTGGGCCGGAAAGCTGTGGGGGCACGGCCTGATCGAGGTCTGGTCCGGACGCTCCGAGCGGGCGCGCCGACGCAATCAGCGGGCGATCCACTTCGCCCAACGCTTCGAGTCGCTGGCAATTTTCGTCACCTACCTGCCGATCCCGATGCCGGCTGCCGTTGTGTACGCAGCCCTGGGAGCGGCGGGCACGAAGCTCAGCAAGTTCCTGATCGTCAGCTTCATTTCGTCGTTGATCAGTTCGGGCCTCTACATCTACCTCGGCTGGAGGATCGGCGAGCCCGCCGTGGAGCTCATCAATCAGTACGGGCAGGTGCTCTGGTACATCTCGATCGCCCTGATCGTCGGCATGATCGCGGTTGCCTGGTGGAAGGCGCGCACGGGCAAGGACGGTAAGCCCTCCGTTCCGGGCCCCGCCATCTGACCAGGGATCGCGCCGAGCTCGGTTTCGACAGGCTCGGTTTCGACAAGCTCGGTTTCGACAAGCTCAACCTGCTGGGGTACGACACCCTCACCCAGCTGGTGGGTTGGAATCGCCAGTCAGGTGGAGACGATCAGGTCGGCGCGATCACGGGTGCCGTCGGTGGCGAAGAGAGCCCGCTCCTGCGCGGCCCACCGCTGCCAGTGCGGACGGAACGCCTCACCGTCGCGCTCGATGCCGCGGGTCATCCGCACCTGCGCGTCCGCTTCGACCCACACCGCAACAGCGACGTACGGCGTCGCCGGATGGACCGTGGAGGCACAGCCCTCCACAACCAGCAGCGGAGCCCGGGGCACCGCAACCTCGTCGGCCCAGGTCGACGCATCCCAGTCCCACCGGCGATAGGCGCCGTCGTTCTCTTGGGCCAACGGACGCAGCACCTGCTCGGTGAGCAACCCCGCCGCGGCAGCGAGACCGTCCCAACCTGGGAACAGCTCGTCCATGTGCACCACCGCACAGCCGAGTCGCTGTGCGACCGCCGAGGCAAGGGTGGTCTTGCCGGATCCGCTGGGGCCGTCGATACCGACGACCACGGTGGATCCACACAGCGGCCGAGCCTGAGAGATCAACGCGAGTAGGCGCTCGACCGAATCGCTCGACGCCTCACCCGCGGTCGGTAGGGTCACGGACGGCCGGGTTTGGTCGGCGCCTGGATGCGCCGTTGCAGCGAGAGCGCGTCGGCGACGCTGCTGCCGTCGAACGGCTGCAGGCTGCCAGTGCAGACCTTGCCCCTCTTGGGCAGCGTGCCCTTGATCAGGTAGTTGTCGACCGCGTTGGTCACGCAGTCCGAGGTGCCGTAGGCCGTGTGGCCCCACGAGTCGGACGACAGCAGCCGGCTGTTCGGCATCAACTTCGACGCGGCCACAGCACCGGCGTAGTTCGTTGCCGGATCCCAATAGTTGCCGACGATCAGCACCGTCTTGGCGGTACGTCGGTTGAACGGGCCGCGATAGGCGTCCTCGTCGTTCACGGTCCAGGAGGGGCTTGCGCAGCTGGCCATGTTCCAGACCCAGAGGGCGCCGAAGTAAGGTGCCCTGCGCTCAGCCGCCGCGGCCAGCGCGGGGTAGCCGGCGAGGTTCGGGCTGTCGAGAGAGTCGGTGCACGAGATGGTCTGGAAGGCGTCGAGGCTGTTGTCGTACGGGAAGCCCAGGGTCGAGCGGCCGAACTTCTTGCCGAAGGGCGTCGTGGGCTTGGTCAGCGACGCGAGCTTGGTGCGTAGCTTCACCAACGACACCTTGGCGGCCTTGCGGGCCGCCGACGCGCGCTTGGCCGCCGCCTTGCTGCGGGTGGCCGGCGGCTCGGTGGCGACGATCAGGTCGGCACCCAGCTCGGCGATCAGGTCGGCGCCGAAGTCGTAGTAGAGGGCGCTCATCGATTCGCCCACGAACTCGGGGTAGCCGTAGGTCTGGCCGTCCAGGTCGAGCGGCTTCACCTTGAGCCGCTCGGCGATCAGTCGCCAGTTCTTGACCGGATCGCCCGGAGCGAACTCGCACGCCAGGCCGCCGGCCAGGTCGCAGCGCACCAGGATCTCGTTGAGTGCCTTCGCCGCACCGTCGGCCGAACGCATCCGGTCGCCGAGCGGGGTGGCCGCGTTCGACGGGGTACCCGCCCACGCGGTGGGGTCGAGCACGCCGTCGATGGCCACCGAACGAACCCTATCGGGGAACATGTTGGCGTACACCTCGCCCAGGTAGGAGCCGTAGGAGAAGCCCAGGTAGTTCAGCTTCCGGTCACCGACGGCGCGCCGCAGCACGTCCATGTCGCGGGCGACCTCGGCCGTCGAGATTGCGCCGGTGAGGGGCAGGCCGGTGCTGGAGCAGGCCTTGGCGTGCGCGTTGTAGGCCTTGACGAACGCGGCTTTCTCGGCGCCGGTGTCGGGGAACGGGGTGCTGCGGATGGTGTTCAGCACGGTTTGGCTCTGCGCATTCGTTGCGAAACAGGTGACGTTGCTGCTGAAACCGACGCCGCGAGGGTCGAAGCCGACGATATCGAAGCGATCCAGCAACTTCGCGGAGAAGTTCGCCGGGGCGTAGAACGCCAGTTCGGTGCCGGACGCGCCGGGGCCACCCGGGTTGACGAACAGGGTTCCGACCCGGCGCTTCTTGTCGCCGGCAGGCACCTTGAGCAACGCCAGTTCGACCTGCGGCCCCTTGGGCTGGTCGTAGTCGAGCGGCACCTTCACCGTGGTGCATTTGTAGTCGGTGTAGCAGGAGTACCAGCCCAGTTTGGGAGTCTTGACTGCGTCGACCCTGGCCTTCTCGGACTTCGTCGTGGTCGCGCTCCCGGCTGCCTTGCCTTGCGCAACCGTGGGCGTGGACGCGGCGGTCAGTGACGCTGCCGCCATGATCACAGCGGCGACCAGTGCCACCGGACGGGTGAATGCTCGCACGGGTACTCCTCGAAGGCTGGGCCCAGGCCCCGGTTGCCCGGCCGAGCGACCAAGCGGCTCGAACCTAGCCGACCGTTCTGACGTTTCGCGAGCGGTTTCGTGGGGCCTCTTCCGCGTTGCCGGGCCCATCGTTCTCGATACAGTGACGGGGATTGCTCGCCCTTAGAGGAGAACCGTGACCGATCTCGCCAGTAGCGCAACGTCCATCTACCGCGGTGTTCTCGATGTGATCGAGACCGTCGAGCCCCGCATCGCCGCTGCGACCCGCTCGGAACTCACCGACCAGCGCGCGTCGCTCAAGCTGATCGCCAGCGAGAACTACGCCTCGCTTCCGGTACTGATGACAATGGGCACCTGGTTCTCGGACAAGTACGCCGAGGGCACGATCGGTCATCGTTTCTATGCCGGCTGCCAGAACGTCGACACCGTCGAATCCGTCGCTGCCGAGCACGCCCGCGAACTGTTCGGCGCCGAGTACGCCTACGTGCAGCCCCACTCCGGCATCGACGCGAACCTGGTGGCCTACTGGTCGATCCTGGCCCACCGGGTCGAGACCCCGGCGCTGCAGCGGCTGGGCGCGAAGAACGTGAACGAACTCTCCGAGGACGACTGGGAAACCCTGCGTCGCAGCTTCTCGGAGCAGCGTGTGATGGGCATGAGCCTGGACGTCGGCGGGCACCTGACCCACGGCTTCCGTCCGAACATCTCGGGCAAGATGTTCCACCAGCGCAGCTACGGCACCAACGCCGAGACCCAACTCGTCGACTACGACAAGCTGCTGGCCGATGCGCGCGAATTCAAGCCGCTGATCCTGGTGGCCGGCTACTCCGCGTACCCACGCCGGCTGAACTTCGCCAAGATGCGCGAGATCGCGGACGAGGTGGGCGCCACCCTGTTCGTCGACATGGCGCACTTCGCCGGACTGGTCGCCGGCAAGGTGTTCACCGGTGAGGAGAACCCGGTGCCCTACGCGCACGTCGTGGCCTCGACCACCCACAAGTCGCTGCGCGGCCCGCGCGGTGGGTTCGTGCTGGCCACCGCCGAGTACGCGCCGAGTGTGGACCGTGGCTGCCCGATGGTGCTCGGCGGCCCGCTGTCACACATGATGGCCGCCAAGGCGGTCGCCTTCGCGGAGGCCCGCACCGACGCCTTCCGCAGCTATGCCCAGGCGGTCGCTGACAACGCCAAGACGCTGGCCGACGGGCTGCTCAAGCGTGGCGCCACCCTGGTCACCGGCGGTACCGACAACCACCTGGTCCTGATCGACACCTCCTCGTTCGGCATCACCGGACGGCAGGCCGAGTCGGCTCTGCTCGAGTCCGGCATCGTCACCAACCGCAACTCGGTGCCCAACGACCCCAACGGCGCCTGGTACACCACCGGCGTGCGGATCGGCACGCCTGCGCTGACCTCCAGAGGATTCGGTGCCGACGAGTTCGACGCAGTCGCAGACATGATCGTGACCGTGTTGACCAACACCGAAGCCACGCCGACCGCCGCGGGTGGTCCCGGCAAGGCGCGCTACACCCTCGCCGACGGTGTCGCCGACCGTGTGAAGGCAGCCGCGGCCGAGTTGCTGGACGCCAACCCGCTTTATCCGGGCCTCGAAGTCTGACGTCGTCGAGATCGATCCAGATTGCACCCTCATAGCGGTGTGCGATCTGGATCGATTCGCGAACGAGGGGCTCAGCGGGTGAAGAGCTTGCCCTGCATCGTGGTGATCAACCGGTCCAGGGACGCCGGCAGGTCCGAGAGGTGCCAGTCGTCGGGAGCGTGGTACCAGTCCAGGTCGGTGGAGTCGGCGTCCGCATCGGTGTCGGAATCGACCAGTGCCTGCAGCCAACGCTCGTATCCGCCGAGCACCACCGCGTAGGGCAGCACCTCGGACAGCTCCTTCAGCTCTCGCCCCTTGGGCATCTGGTCGGTCGGGTGACCGAGCAATTGCGCGCGTAGCAGGCCGAGACCGTTCAGCAGGGCGACGCCCTTGCTGCTGCGGGCCGGCATCTCCTGACCGAGAAAGATCACCAGCAGGGAAACCGCGACGAGCGCCAGCCCGAGCAATCCGAAGCTGGTGAACGCGGCCAGCAGCATGGTGCCGATCACGGCGATGACGAAGAAGGCCAGGCCGCCGCGGAGCCACGTGTTGCGAGTCTGATCCGGACGTTGATCGAACCAGCCGAGCTGCACCACATCGTCGTAGAGCTGATCCTGAACCGTGCCGATCACCGAACCCACCGCCTCGGGCAGTGTGCTCAGTGACACCGAACGGCCGTCCTTGGGGGCGACGCCGTTCAACAGTGTGGCCTCGTAGGGTCGCAGTGCGTCGTTGCCGGGCAGGCGGGTGAGGGTCCACTCGCCCTGCGCGTACGCCGAAGACTTCGGCAGTTCGGTGAAGCGCAGGTGGCCTCGAACGGCGAGATCGATCAGGCTGGCGGTCACGTCGACGGGATCGACCCGCTCGTCCACCAGGGTGCCTACCTGCCCGGGACGGACGGCGTCCAGCACCCGGAACTCCGCCTCACCGTCGCCGACCGGGTAGAAGTCTGCGACCAGCGTCTGCGTGCTGCCGGCGGCGGCGTCGCGGCCGATCCGGCGGTGCAGTGCCCAGAAGCCGAGGCCGCCGAGCGCCAAGGCGAGCACGGCGAGGCCGAGCGGCAGCGGGGCGGTCGAGAAGGCGCGACCCAGAGTCCACAACTCGCGCACCTGCTCGTTGACGGCCACGGTGCCGACCGGGAACCGGACGATGGCCTCGACGATCTCGCCTGCGCCGCGGGGGCCGTCGTTGAAGGTGGGGTTGGGGAAGTCGTGCGTGCCGCCGCCCCAGAAGCTGCACACCCCGGGCGATACCGGTGGGCCCGCATTGCACTGCACCAACTGGATCATGGTGGGAACGCTCAGCTCGGCGGTGAACTTCTGCACCGGCAGGCTAAGCCCCTGCAACAGGCGCCAGGAAACCGTGGTCTCGCCGCTGGCCTCCTTGATGGCTGCGCCGATCACCACGTAGCTCAACACGACCGGAGCAGTCACACCCTGGGTGGGCATGGTGACGACGGTCTGGTCACCCTCCTGGGTGATCACCGCGTTGATCGGCTGGCCACCCACCGTGGCCTTGATGTCGTTCAGCTGGTAGACGTATTGGCGATCGCCGAGCACCGTGCGCGTGGTGGCGAACTTCTGCACCAGGGTCGCGGGTGGCGTTCCGTCGAACGCGATCGTGGCCGTGACGGCCAGCGAACCGTCGGCATTGATGGCGCCGTCCACGGTGTAGGTGGCCACCGATTCGGCGGCGAAGGCGCGCGACGCGGAAGGCCCGACGGTCACGGCGATCAGCACCAGCAGACCGGCCAACAGTCGGACGAGCGGGGTGGTTGACAGTCTCGACACGATCGACCCTTCGGACTCAAGGCAACACAGACGGGCGCCGGGGCGCACCACGAAACTATCGCAAAGAGGGCCGCCGTGACTGTGGCTCGCGTGCTGATTTCCCGCGCTGGGTGGGCGTTGCCTGAGCGCCTCGACCGTTACAGTGATCGCGTGACGCAGCAGTATCCACCCCAGCAGCCGTACCAACCGCCGTGGGGACA
>Ga0075157_10000740_pt1 | contig 23512 bp, 19 predicted proteins | sample JI81BgreenDNA_FD_70967 | JGI IMG/M metagenome (GOLD analysis project Ga0075157, IMG submission 70967) | Wastewater effluent complex algal communities from Wisconsin, to seasonally profile nutrient transformation and Carbon sequestration -... | ecosystem: Engineered > WWTP > Effluent > Algae...
GAAACCACCTACAATCAAACGCTTGAGGTACAATTCGTTCGCAATGCGCAAATAGAGCGTCATATCCAGGGTGTTGTGGTGCGTTTTGAACGGACGCGCTGCGGCACCACCGTAAATGGGCTGCAAAATGGGCGTTTCTACCTCCAAAAAGCCTTCTTTGTTGAAGAAATGGCGCATGGTATTCACCATTTGCGAGCGCTTGATGAAGATGTCTTTTACCTCGGGGTTCACCACCAGGTCGACATATCGCATGCGGTAGCGCTGCTCGGGATCGGTGAAGCCGTCGTACACATGGCCTTCTTCGTCGCGTTTTACCACAGGCAACGGACGCAGGCTCTTGCTCAGGAAGGTGAATTCCTGCACGTGCAGGCTGATTTCGCCCACCTGGGTGCGGAATACAAAGCCTTTTACACCAATGAAGTCGCCAATGTCGCAGTGTTTTTTGAAGACCTCGTTGTACAGGCTTTTGTCTTCACCCGGGCAGAGTTCGTCGCGGTTCAGGTAAATTTGAATGCGGCCTTTGGCATCCTGGATTTCGGCAAACGAAGCCTTGCCCATGATGCGGCGGCTCATCAAACGGCCCGCCAAACGCACTTCTGTCCATTCACCTGCCTTTTCATCTTCAAAGCTCTTTTTGATATCGGTACTGTGGTGAGTTACCGCGAAAGCTTCGCTGGGATAGGGGTTTACGCCACTTTGTTGCAAGGCTTCGAGGGCCTGGCGGCGAATGATTTCCTGTTCAGAAAGGTGTGACATCTTCAAAAAATTCGGAGCGCAAAAATACGAGCTAATGGCGAGCTTTCCGCTTGACAGTGAAAACAATGTGGTGAGGGGCAGGGGGCAGGGGGCAAGGCGTTCGGCATTCGGCATTCGGCGTTCGGCCGACGGCTGCCAAGAGGCGGAAGGAGGCGTGCCGATGCGGCCCTTCGAGAGCCTCAGGGACCGCGGCGTTCGGCGTTTGGCTGACCGCTGATTTTGTTCTGCGTAAATCTGCGAAGTCTGCGGGAAAATTTGGTTGCTGCGGAGCAGGGTTCACGGCGCTTTGAGGGCATCAGGGACCGCGGCGTTCGGCTAACCGCTGACGGCCGACAGCTGACCGCATTCGGTAGGGAGCAAGGGGCAGGGTGCGCGGCATTCGGCATTCGGCGTTTGGCTAACTGCTGATTGCCGACGGCTGACCGCCTCCGGCAAGGTGCAGGGTTAGTGTTTCCGGAAAGAGCCGATTAACTTTTAACTATCAGCTCTACCGGAATGCTCGCATGGGTCGCTCCCCTCCGGGGAGCAAGAATGGGGTGGGTTGGCTGATTGCTACACAGATCGCTTCCCTCCGGGACGGCTTTGACGGAACCAACAGCCTCGATGAACCGTAGCCACATCGTTTACCCAACCCGATCTTAACGCTTAACTTTTAGTTTTTAACTATACCGGAATGCTTGCTATGGTCGCTCCCCTCCGGGGTGCATTTGATCGTGAGATGCCCTTTAATGCTACCCAGATTGCGTCGCTCCGGGACGGTTGGCGCGGTATTATTCTGTCTTGCCGTCAAAGCTCTTGTCGGCATTCAGCTTGAGTTTGGACAGGAAGAATACGGTGCGACGTTTTTTGCGGCCTTCCTCTTCCTTGATGCGCTGCATGCCGCTTACCAGCACATAATCGTCGTACCAATGCTGGGCATTCAATCCTGAACTCCACTTTACCTTGGCATCCGGGTTTTCGGGTGCAATGCTGCCTAAATCACGCGAGCTGATGCCTGAATCGCCGCTAATGCGCATGGCTTTGAAATTGGTTTTGGTTGGATAAAACACGCGTATGTCATTGGTGCTGCTCAGCTTTTTCACATTTTTCACCACAACGTAAGGTTTGCCAACATTTTCGAGCTCAAAGCAGTGGTCCCAGAGCTTGTTGCCCTGTTGGTCTAAGCCAAGAGCAACGGCATGGGTGTATTCATAGCCATCGAAAACCACAATGGTGCGTGTTTGCATTTGGCCGTTGACCATGTAGGTCTGGATCATTTGGGTGTATGTTGGGTAATAGCGTTCGGCAATGAGCACATACTGGTTAGCCAAGCGTTCTACTTCATGGTTTGCCATCAGCACTTCAATGGGATTTTCCTTGCCTTTTTCTTTCTTTTTTTGAACGGCTTTTTCGGCCTTGGCTTGGTTTTTTTTCTTCATGTAAGTGAAAAAGTTGGCCATATCGCCAAAATTGTGGTAACGAATCCACTGCTGTCGGCCCTTTTCAAAAAGTGCCAGGTACATGCCATTGGCCAGTACATCTTTGTCGAGCGAATAGGTGCCGCTCACCAAAAACGACTCGCTGCCTTGCCAGGTAACCAAGGCGTCGATCGTTGATTTGCCACGCTCATTTTCCACCGGAATAGACTCACTCGGCTGTGTTTTTCCGGCATCGAAAAAGAAAAGCTCGAAGTGTGTTTTACGCACATCCTTCTTGCTGTATCCGCCTTGAACAGAAACCGTTAGGATGCCCTTTTCGTGATTGGCAACCATGCTTTTGATTTGTGCCAAAGGTGTCTTGATGGGTAAAACCACACCGGTATTCCTGCCCGTTTCTAGGTCAATCATTGAAACGAATGGCATTTTTTTGATGGTGGTTTCAACATACAGGTAGTTGCCCAACAAAGTGCCTGAACTGATGAGGTTCGATTTCGCTAGTTTAACTCCCGTGGTTTTTAAACTGCCATTTGCCAGGTTGTAGCTGTAAATGGTGAGGTTTTTTTTGCGTTGGAAGAGCAGGTGCAGCGTTTGGGCATCGGGACTTACCAATTTAGCGACAAGGTAGTTTTTGGTTGGCGCATTGAACTGCTTGGTTGCTACCTTTTTGAAGGTGGTGTCGTAGTGGGTGATTTCGTAATTGAACTTGTCGTTGTTGCTAAGGTTACCAAAAAGCAAAATGCCATAGGGTCCCATGGCTTGTTGGTTATCGGTGCCGCTTTCATTGATTTCGAGTTCGGTACGTTGCAGCTGGGTGAGTTGCGCTTGGGCGCTTCCGAGGCCTAGCAACAGCAGCGCGGTGAAGAAGAGGTGTTTCATGTTGGAATTGTGAGCGCAAGATAGTTGCGCTGTGTTTATTTTCCGTACTGCCACGGATTTTTTTGCCTGCCACACAACAGGCCATAAAAAAAGCCGCCCGTAGGCGGCTCCATCACATGGGCTATTTATTTGAGGAATTCCTCCAATTTGGCTTCGAGGGCCGGACCGCGCAGGTTTTTACCTACAATCATGCCGTTCCCGTCGATGAGGAAACTCATGGGGATGCCATAAACACCATACTCCTGGATGTTCGGATTCTTCCAGCCGAGTAAGTCACTCACGTGGTAAGGCCACACCAGGCTGTCTTGCTTGATGCCACCCAACCAGCGGTCTTTGTTGGTGTCGAGCGAAACGCTAAACACGGTGAAGCCTTTGCCATTCTTGAATTTTTTGTCCTTGTATTTCATGTAGGCCTTCACCACATTGGGATTTTCGTAGCGGCAGGGTCCACACCACGATGCCCAAAAGTCGATGAGCACCATTTGGCCCTTAAGTGCGCTCAGTTTCATGGGCTTGCCATCGGGACCATTCAAAACAATTTCAGGGGCTTTTTCACCGATGCGCAAACCGGCATTGGCTTGTGCTTGTACGGCACCTTGTTGTTGTACAAATAAACCACCTGCCAAAAGCAGCAGCAGGATGGGAAAGATGATTTTTTTACGCATGTCGTTCAAATCGATAAGTTAAGCAACGGGTCAAACAACTGGCTGTTGTATGCCCGCCTAAATATACGCGCTTTTGCACAAAAGGGTTCGTTACATGGCAGGGGTGATGTGCAATTCGCTGTTGTGGAAGGCCGAGCTGCGCAGCAACGGACGAATGGTTTCTGAGATGGCTGCCGCCAGGGGATGAAGCAATCCTTGTTTGGCATAGGGTCGGTGGAAAACCAGGCTGATTTCGCGCACCGGAATGGGTTGTTGGAAATAAGCGATTTTCTCTTGTCGCACCGGCGAAAGCTGCTGGTAGTGCAGCTCGGGCAAGAGGGTGAGGCCGCCAAAAGCGTCGACCATGCCGAGCAGGGTTTCGAGGTTGCCGGCTTCAAGTCGGAGTCCGGCCGGCAGCCGCGATTCCGATTTCAACGAGCAGAGGTTCATGAACTGGTCGCGCAGGCAGTGGCCTTCTTCGAGCATCCACACGGCTTCTTGCCGTACTTCGGAGGGGAGGAGGTAGGCTTTGTCGTGGGGCTTGCGGCCGTAGAGGTAGAGCGATTCGTAGTAGAGTACCTGTTCTTCGAGTCCGCTATTGCCGATGGGTGTTGCCAAAATGCCCCCATCGAGTAAGCCTTGGCGCAATTGTTCAACCACCACAGGAGTAGTCAGCTCGTGGATTTCGAGGCGCAAATCGGGGAAGCGGCTGGTGAGCATGGGCAAAATGCGGGGCAACAGGGCACTGCCAATGGTAGGAATAACGCCTAGACGGAGCTGACCCTGTACGCGTCCGTGCAGACTGCCTGCCAAGTCGGCCAGCCGCCTGCTTTGCGCGAGCACCTTGCGGGCTTCTTCGAGCAGGAGCGCACCTTCGTGGGTGGTCACCACCGGATTGGTTTTGCGGTCGAATAGCACCACACCCCATTCTTCTTCCAGCTTTTTGACCATGGCCGATAAGGTGGCCTGGGTAACGTGCATGCGCTCGGCAGCCCGTGTAAAATGCCGCATTTCGTCAACGGCTACCGCATATTCCAATTGTTGCAGGGTCATACATCGATTTTATCTATGACAAAGATAGCGTGAATGCGTTTGGTCAATGGTGGCGAAATGCCCATTTTTGTGCAAAATTTTTAGCATGTCAAATCCCGCCATCCCTACCATTTTTGATGCCGTCCGCAAAGGCGCTGCCCAGGCTGTTCGCCAGTATTTGCAGCAAGGTGGATCGGCGCTGGAAGTTACCCCGCAAGGACACAGTTTGTTAACCCTGGCTGCTTATGGCGGACATGCCGAAGTGGTGCAACTGCTGCTGCAGGCAGGTGCCAATGCCAATGGCGTTGACCAGGCCGGAAACACCGCTTTGATGGGAGTGGCATTTAAAGGCTATACCGAAGTAGCCCGTTTGCTGATAGAATCGGGAGCGGCCATCAACCAACGGAACGGTGCGGGCGATACCGCCTTGCATTTCGCCATTGGCTATGGCCAAATTCCCATGACCGAATTGTTGCTGGTAAAAGGCGCCGATGCCGAACAGCGCGACCGATTGGGCCGCACAGCATTGGCTTTGGCCAAAAGCACCCAAATCGACGAGCTGGTGCAGTTGGTAGAGAAATTCAGCGTGAAATCTTAAGCAATCGCAGGGCTTTCCAATTCCCGCCTTCGCGATGTAAATGGTATAGTCCGGGCTGCAAATCGTTCAGCGCAATTTTGAATTGGGTTTCTCCGGCTTCCCACTTTCCTTGCATCACCATTCTTCCTTGCATATCGAGCAGTTTCCACCACATGCCCTGCGTTAGGGCTGTAGGCGCTTGTAAGGTCACTGCCTCAACGGCCGGATTGGGATACATGCGCCAGCCATCTACCGATTGAAGAGTAGACACACTTGCCAGTCCTTGCTGACGTAACCAGTGAACAATGGTATCGGCAACTACAGATGCAAAAGCAGCCTGGCTGTTGGTGCTCAGAAAGTGGTTGATGCCCGGTAACAGCCAAAACTGGTTGGTGATGTTTACTTCGCTTTGGAAGCGGCTTAATTCCGATGGAGGAACATTTACATCGGCACCCAAACCCACAAACAGGCTGGGTTTGGCAGCGACATTGTAGCGATGTGCTACCGAATCGGTCACTTGGGTATAGGTGCGCCAAACGGCTGCCGGAACACCAAAAAGCGGCGGGGTGGTGGGCGGTGGTGGACCTTGACGGACCAGGTTGAAGTAAGTGAGGATTTGTGTTGCTTCGGTTTGCGCTTGCGTGAGGTTGCCGTTGCATTGTTGTGCAAAATCGACCAATTGGCGTGCTAAAACCGAATCGAAAGGTGTTCGTGCACCAGCCAGTGAAATGAGGGCCGACACATCGGTGCGTTGCAAAGCCAACCAAGGAATGAGGCTCGAGCCTTCGCTGTGACCTATGAGCACCAAACGGTTGGTATCGATTTCGGCACGGGTTTTTAACCAATTGAGTGCACTGTTGGCAGGCAGCCACAATTTGTCGAAAGTGATAACCCCCAGGTTGGTGGGATAGCTGAATTCGAGCTTGTCGTATCGCAGCACTGCAAAACCAGCATCCACGAGTGCATTTCCCAAATCGCGGTACGGACGGAGGGTTTGTCCCACCAACTGCGGGTACAAACATGGCGCATAACCTCCAGCCAGCAAAGCCGTTCCGTCGCGGTCGTTGGCCCCACTACCGGGAACAATAACCACAGCAGGAAAGGGGCCTGTGCCTGTGGGCATGCTGAGGGTGCCTCGCACCAGGCGGTCAACGTGGTTGAACTGAGCCGGAATTTGTGTCTGCGCCAGTGTCCAACCGCTTACAAAAAGCAAGCACAGCAACGAAAAGTATTGTTTCATTTCAGCTAAAAGCATTCATGGATAAGCCAAACAAAAGTGCGCCCAAAAAAATGATGCCGTAAAGTAAGACCATCGCCAAGGTGTAGAGCACCAGCAAGCGCATGGCCCGACTCAGTCCGTGCAGGGCTTCAACCAAATAAGCCTCGTTATTGGCTTCAAGCGCTGCCCGACTGCCTTTCACAAAACGATTGAGTCGTTCTACAGGCATGTAGTACAAGGCCGCAATGAGGAGGTATAACAAAGCCATAAAGACACTAAAAACACCTGTTAGGTCAGATCCTGCCAAGGCAATCAATACGCCGCCAACTGCCATGAAGCCAACAGCAACGTAGCCTATTATGACCAGAATACCGCCCCAGCGCACATTGTCTTGCAATACCGTGCGTGCACGTTCAACAAAGGAGTTATTTGATACTTCCATCTTTTGTAATTTCTTGCCAAAATACGGAAGAATGCCATTTGGCAATTCTTTTCGGCTATTCTTCGGCGAATCGTGCCTGCCAGGTTGCTTCTAAACGGTGTGCCCCTTTGGTCACCCAGCGACTGCCTTGGGCATATTCGCCGGCCAAACCTACTTGCCCATCGGCACGCATGAGGATGTTCAAGACCACCCTTTCAAATTTTCCTTTCGACAGTTCTCGGAAGGCAACTTCCTGCTCGCCTACACGCACCAAGGCGCTTTCGGGCAATACCGGCATGCGTGAAGCGGCACCCAACAAGCGGGCGGTAACAAACAATCCCGGACGCAAAATGGGGTCATTTTCCTGGTCGATGTGGCCGTGTACCATCACCGAGCGCTTCACAGGATCGAGGGTTTGGCCCACCAGAAACACCTCACCGGTGTAGGTTTTACCAGGCATATTGGTGAGTGAAAAAGTGAGTTTTTGTCCGTTTTGGATGCTGCCCAAATCGCGCTCAAACACTTCCAATTCCACATGCAAATGTTCTTTGTTGAGCATGGCCAAAACGGGCTTATCGGCCCCCACGAATTGGCCCAATTGGGCATCTACCTGGGTGATGAAGCCTTCGAAAGGGGCTTTGAGTTGTAACTGCCGGTGCAGCTTTTCGGCCTTGAGGTTGGCGGCATCAATGCCCAGGCGACTCAACTGCGCTTCGAGCGATGCCTGCATGGCAGCGGCCGAGGCCAGGTCGGCACGTGCTTTATCCAACTGACGCACAGCGGTTGCCTGCTCACGGGCCAGTTCCTCCTGCCTGCTAAACTCCTTCTGCTGGAAGGCATATTGTGCTTTCGCATCGAGGTAGCGGCGTTGCAGCTCCAACACCTCAGGGTGCTCCAAAACAGCCATCACCTCGCCTTTGCGCACACGCTGACCCACTTTTACATGCAATTCTTGCACATAGGCGCCTACCGGCGGGTGAATGAGGGCGCGGTTTTGCGGTGGCACATCGATCATGCCGTTGGCCGCTATGCTGTTGCCCAAACTGGCGAAAGTCACGGTGTCGACTTGGAAGTCGATCTGCTTCAATTGGGTTTCGCTGAGCGCTACCTGGTTTTGGGGCAGGTCATCGGTAGTTGCCGCGGTTTCGTTTTTATTGTTTCCGCAGGCAGCCAATAAAAGCAGCAGCAGCGGGAAATATTTAGTAGCCATAAGCATTGTTGATTTCGGCCAATCGGTTCACGGCCTGGTGATACATTAATTCCATTTGCAATTGATCGAGTTTGACGGCCAAAACCGCATCTAAGCTCTGCAGGTACTCGAAATACTCAATCTCGCCCTGCTGAAAAAGGCTGTTGGCCTGACGTAAAATGGCCTCGGCACGGGGCATGGCGGTTTCGCGGTAGTAGGCCATGCGGTCGCGTTGCACTTCTACCTCGCGCAAGGCCTGATCGCGCTGATAACGATAGCTGAGTTCGCCCGCTTGTCGGCCTTGCTGGGCAGCCGCCAACTCAAAGCGCGAAGCCCTGTATTCGGCCCGTCTACCGGCAAACACGAGGGGAATGCCCACGGTGAGTTGTATGCCCTGGAAGCCGGCCACCTGTTCGAGGGTCTGGTTGAAGTAGCCAATGCCTACCGTAGGGGCAAAGGTGGCTGCCGCCAGGCGCTGTTGTTGTTCGGCGAGCGATTCCTGGGCAGCCAGCATGCGCAACATGGGTGCCTGGCGGGCTTTATCGCTTGATAGCAAAGTTACTTCCTGAGGCCAGGCTGCCAGCTTGGGCGGATCTTGCAGCTGCAACAGGCTGGTGAGTGCCCGCAAAGCAGCCAGGCGCTCGAGCTCGAGCTGGGCCAATTGCCATTTCAAATTCTCATAGCGTTGCTCGGCCAGCGATTTGGCCAAAAGGCTGATGCTGCCGGTGCTGTAGCGCAAATCGACCATCTTCTCGAAACGCTCGTACAAGTCCAGCTGCTCGCCTAACAAACGAACCCGCTCTTGCAGCCAGGCAGCTTGTAACCAGGCATCGCGCACTTGTCGCACCACGCGGTTTTGGTCGGCAGCGAGCTGCTCCTGAGCCAATTGGGTGCCCATGCGACGGAAACGGTAGTCGGCGCCCATGGCAAAGGGATTGCCCAAGGGCTGAAAAATGCTCACATTGCGGTCGAGCAGCTGGTAGTTGATCTGGCCGCGGTCGTAGCCGATTTGCGTTTCACCCACTTCAAAGGCCAGTCCCTGTCGCGCCTTGCTGGCTTCCACCCGCAAACGGGCTTGTTGCAGGTCGGGGTGCTTTTCGAGGGCGATTTTCACGGCTCCATCGAGGGTCAAGCTGCTGTCCTGGGCGTTGGCAGTGCTACCGAAGAGCAATCCAAAGAGCATCAAGGGCAGCACCACGGCCTTTTTCCTAGAGCTAAGGGCGCCACTTTCGAGCAGCAAATAGAGCGAAGGAAGAACCAGCAGGGTGAGGAAGGTAGCTGTTACCAGTCCACCAATGACCACAGTAGCCAAAGGGCGCTGTACTTCACCACCGGCCGAGGTGCTGATGGCCATGGGCAAAAATCCCAACGAAGCCACCGCAGCAGTCATTAGTACAGGGCGCAAGCGGATGGTGGTGCCGTTGCGGATGCGCTCTTTTACATCGTCGAAACCTTCTTTTTTGAGCTGGTTGAACTGCCCAATGAGTACAATGCCATTCAATACGGCCACACCAAACAGGGCGATGAAGCCCACACCTGCACTGATGCTGAAGGGCAAATCGCGCAGCCACAATGCCGCAATGCCGCCAATGGCCGAAAGGGGAATGGCCGAAAAGATGAGCAGGGCCTGTGAAAGGCTGCCAAAGGTGAAGTACAACAGCAGCAAAATGAGGAACAGGGCGACAGGCACGGCAATGCTCAGGCGGCGACTGGCAGCCTGCAGGTTTTCGAACTGACCGCCATAGTGGAAATAGTAGCCGGCTGGCAAGCGCACCTCGCGCTCAATGCGGTTGCTGATGTCGTCGACCACCGACTGCATGTCGCGGCCACGCACGTTCACCAGCACGTTCACATAACGCTTGGTATTTTGTCGGCTCACCAGCATGGGGCCTTCTTCCACGGAAATGTCGGCGAGGGTAGCCAAAGGCACCAGCTCATTGGTAGCCGCGCGAATGGGCAAGCGGCCTACCGCATCGGGATCGTGGCGCTTTTCGGGGGCTAAGCGCACCACCAAATCGTAGCGGGCTTCGCCTTCGTACACCCGCGAGGCCACACCGCCGGCATAGGCCAATTGCAGCTGGCGATTTACTTCCTCAATGTGCAAACCGTAGCTGGCCAGGCGGGCACGGTTCCAACGGATTTGCAGCTGGGGCAAACCCTCGGTGGCCTGCACCAGCACGTCGCCGGCGCCGGGTACCTCGCGCACAATGGCGGCCACTTCTTCGGCTTTATCGGCCAGGGTGGCCAGGTCGTCGCCGTAAATCTGCACGGCAATATCACTTTTTACCCCGGTGAGCAGCTCGTTGAAGCGCAGCTGAATGGGCTGGGTAAATTCGAAGCTCACGCCGGGCAAGTCCGACAAAACTTCCTTCATTTTTTCGGCCAAATCCTCGCGGTTATCGGCGCTTACCCATTCTTCCTTGGGCTTGAGCAAAATCATGATGTCGGCATCTTCCACAGCCATGGGGTCGGTTGGAATTTCGGCCGTGCCAATCTTGCTCACCACCCCACGTACTTCGGGAAAATTGGCCAGCAGCAATTGTTCAGCCCGGGTGCTGGTGCGCACACTTTCTTCGAGCGCACTACCGGGGGTAATGGCCATTTGCATGGCCAAATCGCCTTCTTCGAGGTTGGGAATGAACACCGCTCCCAAACGGGTGAATAGCCAAATGCTGGCTAAAAATACCAAGAGGGCGGTGGTTACCACTTTTTTGGGTTGCGACAAAGCAATGCGGATGATGGGCTGGTACCAGTCCTGGAATTTGGCCATCAGCTTGTCGCTGAAGTTGGGCTTGTCCTGGCGTTTGCGGCTCAACACCAGCGCGCTCATCATGGGCACATAGGTGAGCGACAAAATGAGGGCGCCCAAAATGGCGAATCCAACGGTGAGGGCCATGGGCTTAAACATCTTGCCTTCTACGCCTACCAGGGCCAAAATGGGCAGGTACACAATGAGGATGATGATTTCACCAAAGGCTGCCGAACTGCGGATGCGCGAAGAGGCGTCGTAAACCAGACCGTCCATTTCGCGGCGGGTAAGCTTGTCGTCGCTGTGCCGCATGTGCAAGCGGTGCACGATGCTTTCGACGATGATCACGGCCCCGTCGACAATCAAGCCGAAGTCGATGGCACCCAAACTCATGAGGTTGGCACTTACGCCAAAGGTGCGCATCATGCTGAGGGCAAAAAGCATGGCCAGTGGAATGACCGAGGCCACCACCAAACCCGCCCTGAGGTTGCCCATCAACAAAATGAGGATGAACACCACAATGAGACCGCCTTCTACCAGGTTTTTACTTACGGTGCCAATGACTTTGTTAACGAGCACCGAGCGATCGAGGAAGGGCACCAGGCGCACGCCTTCGGGCAACGACTTTTTGATTTCGTCCATGCGCTCGTGCACGGCCGTCAGGGTTTCGCTGGCATTGGCGCCTTTGAGCATGAGCACAATGCCGCCCACAGCCTCGCCCTTGCCGTCCTGGGTCATGGCACCGTAGCGGATGGCACTGCCCAAGCCCACTTTGGCCACCTGACCGAGCTTAACGGGTAATCCACCCCGGTAGCCCACTACCACTTCCTTGAGCTCCTCGGGCGATTTGAGCAAGCCTTCGGCACGGATGTAGTAGGCCTGTGGACCCTTTTCGATGTAGCTACCGCCGGCATTGCCGTTGCTTTGCTGCACGGCATCAAACACTTCGGCGATGGTGAGGTTAAAGCTGCGGAGCTGCTCGGCATCTACCGCTACCTCGTATTGTTTGAGGAAGCCACCGAAGCTGCTCACATCCACCACGCCTTCTACGCCGGCCATGCGGCGCTTCACCATCCAATCCTGGATAGATCGAAGCTCCATGGCGTTGTACTTGCTTTCGTAGCCGGGCTCAGCTTCGAGGGTGTATTGGTAAATTTCGCCCAATCCGGTGGTAATGGGCATCATATAGGGCAAGCCCAAACGGGCGTCGAGCTCGCCTTGGAGTCCCACCAGTTTTTCGTTCACCAATTGCCTGGCGTCGAGGGTAGGAAAATCTTCCTCAAAAATGATCGTCACCACACTGAGGCCGTAGCGCGAAATGCTGCGTACCATTTCCACCCCGGGTAGGTTGGCCATGGCAATTTCAACGGGATAGGTGATGAATTTTTCTACTTCCTGGGGAGCCAGGGCGGGCGATACAGTTACCACCTGCACCTGGTTGTTGGTGATGTCGGGCACGGCATCGAGTGGCAAGTGGCTTGCCGAATAAACGCCCCAGGCTGCCAACATGGCGACCATGAGCGCCACAATCAGCTTGTTGTGGATGCTGAAATGAATGATTTTATCGAACATGTATTTTGCGTGAAAATGAAACCTCTGACCGCTTTTTCACAAAGGGTCGATGAACCTGAGAAAATCAGGCCATGGGAGGTCCACGCAAGCCATGCTGCCCGGCAAAACCACGGGCAACAAGCAAAATGGGGTCTACTTTGCGTATAAGCAGTTGTTCAACCGGCAACAGCAGCCAGCCGTAAGAAGCGGTCATGTTAGGAACCGGAAAAACCCAAAAATCTGACGTTTCAGCCGCCGATTCGCGGTTTTGACGGAAATGCTCGAGGTGCTCAGCGCCTTGATCCAGGCTGAAAAGCTGCATCCACCAAGGCAAATTGGGTTGATGCTGCAGGGCATACAATCCATCGGGATGGATAGCCTCGTGCCCATGCATGTGCGGTACGAGCTGGTGCCCCAAGACGAGCAACAGCGCAAAAGCCAGACTGAAACTTTTTAAGAATCGCACAACACAAAGTTACAACTTTATTTGGTCGGGCAACTAGCTGTTGGTGAATTGAGCAAATGGGAAGGCTGCGCCGAAGCTGACCGGCAAATAGACGTGCAAAAATTTTGCACTTTCAAAATGCTTGCTATATTTGCGATATCAAAATGATATCACTATGATTCACGAAAAAACCCTTCGTCCCGGTTCTGGCTACACCCATTTGGCTGTGAACCTCCTCCTCATTGCTGCCACCGTGTTTTTTGGTTGGATGCAAGCCCAAGAAGCTGGCATTTTTTGGCTGCCCGCTGTCCTCGCTGGCTTAGGCTGGATCATCCACCTGCCTGGCTTCTTTATCGTTAACCCCAACGAAAGCATGGTGCTCATCCTTTTTGGCACCTACCACGGTACGGTGAAAGAATTTGGCTTCTTTTGGGCCAACCCGTTTTTCACCAAGAAAAAGGTGAGCCTGCGCGCCATGAACCTCAACAGCGAAAAGCTGAAGGTGAACGATATGATGGGCAATCCGATTGAAATTGCCGCTGTGATCGTATGGCAGGTTGCCGATACAGCCAAGGCGGTTTTTGAAGTCGACAATTACGCCCGCTACGTGGAGATCCAGAGCGAAGCTGCTGTGCGCACCCTGGCCAGCACCTATCCCTACGACGAATTTGAACTCGAAAATGCCGAAATCACCCTGCGCGGAAATGCGCCCCTGGTGAACGAAGAGCTGGAGAAACAGTTGGCCGAGCGCTTGGCCATGGCCGGTGTGACCGTGATCGAAGCCCGCATCAGCCACCTGGCTTATGCGCCCGAAATTGCCGGTGCCATGTTGCAGCGCCAACAGGCAGCAGCGGTGGTGGCAGCCCGTCACAAAATTGTGGAAGGCGCCGTGGGCATGGTAGAAATGGCTCTTGAGCAACTGAGCCAGAAGCAAGTGGTGGAGCTCGACGAAGAGCGCAAAGCCGCCATGGTGAGCAACCTGTTGGTGGTGCTGTGCTCCGATCGCGCTGCGAGTCCTGTGGTAAACGCCGGAACCCTGCACCATTGAGCATGAGTGGAAACAAAAAAGCGTTCGCGCTGCGGTTGAGTCCCGAGCTCATGGAAGCCCTCGAAAAGTGGGCGGCTGATGAGTTTCGGTCGGTGAACGGACAAATCGAGTTCCTGCTCACCCAGGCTGTGCGTGCACGCAACAAAGGCAAATCAAAAAACAAAGACAATGGCGAAAGCAACCTTTGAGGAAAGCCAGCGGTTTTCGCGTTGGTGGCTGGGCATGTTGGTGGGCGGCATGGTGGCGGGCATAGCTGCGGCTTTGAGCGATCCAGATCCGAATAAATACTGGGGCATGGCCTTAGTAGTTGGGGTTACGGGCGGGGTGAGCTTGCTCATTGCCCGGGTTCGCCTGCTTACGCGAATAGATGGTTACGGCATACATTACCGATTTACGGGCTTCATGCGCTGGAAGCAGATTGCCTGGGCCGAAATTGACAAGGCCGAATTGCGTAAATACAATGCCATTACCGAATACGGTGGTTGGGGATACCGGCGCAGGTGGTTCACTTCAGGCATCGCCTTGACGGTGGGAGGCGACCAAGGCATCCAGCTTCTGCTTATCGACGGAAAGAAAATACTGCTGGGCACCCACCAGCCCGAGGAAGCCGCGGCGGCCTTGGCTCGATTTGGCGGGAGGCGCGTATGAACCAGGCATTGGTAGTAGGGGCAGGCTGGTTGGGTTTGCCCCTGGCTGTGGCTTTAGAGCAGACAGGCTGGGAGGTAACAGCGACAACACGAAACCGAGCAGCCGACTGGCCTGCACAAATCAAGCACCTGCCGTTGGAGTTGGATGGTGCTTTGTCTGATTTAAGCGCTTTTGAACTGGTGGTGTTGGCATTTCCACCCCAGGCCAATTTGGGTACTGATGTATATGCCAGGCGCATCGAGCGCTTGTGTGCGCAACTTTCGCCAGGGTCGCGACTTCTCCTCATTAGCAGTACAAGTGTGTACCCCGATGCGCCCGGCACCTACACCGAAACCTCGCCGGTGAAGACCGACCACCCGGTGGTGTTGGGCGAGCAGGTATTGTTGCGGCATTTTCCCCAGGCTTTGGTAATGCGGGCGGCCGGATTGGCAGGTTACGACCGCCGCATTGGCAAATACTTTAGCGGAAGGTTACTGCCAGATCCCGGGCAAGTGGTGAACCTGGTTCACCGCGATGATGTGGTGGGAGCGGCTTTGCATTTGATCAAACAGCAGGCAGTGGGAATCTACAATGTGGTAGCCCCCGAGCATCCTACCAAAGCAGAGGTGTATGGAAAGGACTTGGCCGATTTGGGTTTGTCTTCGTTCATTTTGCACGAAAATGTTCCCGCCTCAGCCCCCAGGATGGTGGATGTCCGTGCGTTGGAGGCTGCTGGGTATGTCTTTCAGCATCCTGATCCGATGGGGTTTGGTGAGTAGCGGTTGGCGATCAGCAATCAGCGATTAGCAGCCAGCTGAACGCCGTAGCCGAACGCAGTATGCCTTCAGCTGAGCAGTCCGTTAGAGCTAAAAACTAAGAGTTAAAAGTTAAGCACGGGTTGGTTGAACGATGTGGCTGTGGTTGATCAAGTATTTTGGTTCTGTCATAGCCGTCCCGAAGAGACGAAATCTGTTTAGCTTTAAAAGCCAATCAGCGCTTTCCGGCTACACATACCCTGCCCCGCGCACCCTGCACCCTGCCGATCGCGGTCAGCCAAACACCGCGGCTCCCAGGATTCCTAAAGGGCCACATCCTTCCGCCTCTAACCGCCTCATGCTAACCTTCAGCCGAAAGCGGTCAACTGAACGCTGAACGCCGTCATCCAACCACATCCAACCGCCTCGTACAGCCGTCAGCCGAATGCCAAATCTACCCACATCGGAATAACACCAATAAAATTGGTGCTTTTTGTCCGGATTTTCCGATATTCGTACAAAGCCCGAACATGACTACCATCTTAGCCGCTACCGATTTTTCAGAAGGAGGCAATCACGCCGTTTTTTATGCTGCTTCGCTCGCCCGTGCAGCGGGGGCCAAACTTGTATTGGCGCATGCCTACAAAGCGCAAAGCAGTTCGGTGACCCTGTTCAAGGGCATCAACGATGTGCTTGAGCAAGACGCGAAAGAAGGTCTGGAAGGATTGCGAAATGCGATTTTGGCGCAGCATCCCGATTTGACGGTTGAAACCCAGCCTGCTTTTGGTGAGCCAACGGTCGTTTTGTCGAATTTGGTGCTCGAGCGTGGAGCTAGTCTGGTAGTTACCGGCACCCGGGGCAAATCGCTCATCGATAAGCTGTTTTTCGGAAGCACCAGCAGTCAATTGTGCAAAGAATGCCAAACTCCTTTGTTGCTGGTGCCGCCCAAAGCAACCTATGTGGCAGGCGGTCAATTGAGCTATGCTACCACCTTGCGCGAAGGTCCGAATAACCAGCTGCTTGCGCAATTTGCGCTGTTTGCCAAATGGTGGATGTCGCACTGGCGGCTTGTGCATGTGTATGGCGACGACCGCAAATTGAGTCCCGAGCAAGAAGCCAATTTTCACGCCTGGAAAAATGCCCTGCAGTTGAGTCCCGAAAGCAGCCGCATGCTTTTTCGTGACGACATACTCGAAGGACTGCTCGAACACCTTGAAACCGAAAAGCCACTGTTGGTAGCCGTGCACCGGCACCATTATGGACTCATGGAGCGCTTTTTTGTACCCTCGGTAGGAGAGGCGCTGGCACGCAAAGTGAAAGTGCCGCTGTTGGTATTGCCGCAGCAGTGAGTGTTTGAGGTGTAGGGGACGGGGTTTATAAGTTTCTAGCCCCGTGGGGGCGACAGGATTATAGAACAAAACGCAACCCCCTGTCTTCCAGCCCTGTAAGGGCGGCATCATGTCAGGATGAGTTTGTGCATTCCAATTCCATCGGGTTCAACGGTGATTGGTGGTAGGCGAATGCATTTGGGATGTACGGTGCTGGTGATTATGTCGCCCCCACGGGGCTCATAGGCACGAATTGACCTATTTGCTATAATCATTCCGCCCCCAATGGGGCTGGCATCTGCGCCGATCTGTTAAATCCGCGTCATCAGCGTTCCAACGCATACACGGTGTTGGCCGCTATGTCGCCCCCACGGGACTCATCTATACCAATTGTCCTCTATGTTATAAGCATTCCGCCCCGCTGGGGCTATATGTCCATCACCTCGTGCACATTTCGTGGAAAAATTGCTGCGCGCATTCCTTACTTTTGGTCGGATTCTGAAATTACATGAGCGACGAGATACCTGTTAACCCCGACGAACGCGACGAAGAACAAATCCACGACATCACCCCGGTGTCGGGTTTGTACGAAAACTGGTTTTTGGAATACGCCTCCTACGTGATTCTGGAGCGTGCCGTACCGGCCATTGAAGACGGTTTAAAGCCCGTACAACGCCGCATTTTGCACGCCATGAAGGTTATTGACGATGGGCGTTTCAACAAGGTGGCCAACATCATTGGCCAAACCATGCAATACCACCCGCACGGCGATGCCGCCATTGGCGATGCCATGGTGGGTTTGGGGCAAAAAGACATCCTCATCGAAACCCAGGGTAACTGGGGCGATGTGCGCACCGGCGACAGTGCTGCGGCCCCCCGTTACATCGAAGCCCGCCTCAGCAAATTTGCGCTGGAGGTGGCCTTTAACGGACAAACCACCCGCTGGCAAACCAGTTACGACGGTCGCAAAAAGGAGCCCGTAAGCCTGCCCATGAAGTTTCCGCTGGTGCTGGCCCAAGGGGTGGAAGGCATTGCGGTGGGCTTGTCGACCAAAATCCTGCCCCACAACTTCTGCGAGCTCATCGATGCCAGCATCAAAATCCTCAAAAAGCAGCCCTTTGAGCTGTACCCCGATTTCCAAACGGGCGGCCTCATCGACATCACCAACTACAACGAAGGCATGCGGGGCGGTAAAATCCGCTCCAGGGCACGCATCGAAGAGCACGACAAAAAAACGCTGCTCATCAAAGAAATTCCTTTCGGCACCACCACCACCAACCTCATTGAGTCGATTGTAAAAGCCAGCGAGGCCAACAAAATCAAGATCAAAAAGGTGATCGACAATACGGCGCGCGATGTGGAAATTGAAATCCAGCTGCCGCCCGGCGTTTCGCCCGACATCACCATCGACGCCCTCTACGCCTTTACCGATTGCGAAACCAGCATCTCGCCCAACGCCTGTGTGATTGTGGAAGACAAGCCGCGGTTCATGAGCGTGAAAGACATGCTGCGCTACAATACCCAGCAAACCATGGATTTGCTGAAGTGGGAGCTCGAAATCAAGCTCGACGAACTGCAGGAAAAGTGGCATTTCAGTAGTCTAGAGAAGATATTCATCGAAAACCGCATCTACCGCGACATCGAGGAGTGCGAAACCTGGGAGGCCGTGCTGCAAGCCATCGACCTCGGCTTGGAGCCGCACAAATCGAAATTGATGCGCGAGGTAACCCAAGACGACATCATTCGCCTCACCGAAATCAAAATCAAGCGCATCAGCAAATTCGACAGCTTCAAGGCCGACGAGTTGCTGCGCGGACTTGAAGACGAGATGGTGCAGGTGAAATACGACCTTGAGCACCTCACCGCCTACACCATTGCCTACTACGAAAACCTCCTCAAAAAGTACGGCAAAGGCCGCGAGCGCAAGACCGAAATCCGCATTTTCGACACCATTCAGGCTGCCCAGGTAGCCGTGGCCAGCGAAAAGCTGTATGTGAACCGGGCCGAAGGATTTGTGGGCACCGGCATGAAAAAAGACGAGTACGTAACCGACTGCTCGCCCCTCGACGACATCATCGTTTTCCGCCGCGACGGCAAGTGCATCGTCACCAAGGTGAGCGACAAGGCCTTTGTGGGCAAAGACATCATCCACGTGGATGTGTTCAAGAAAAACGACGAGCGCATGACCTACCACCTCATTTATGTGGATGGGAAATCGGCCATCAGCTACGCCAAGCGCTTCAACATAACAGGCGTTACCCGCGACAAGGAATATGACCTCACCAAGGGCGAGAAGAACAGCAAGGTGCTGTATTTCAGCGCCAATCCGAATTCAGAATCGGAAGTGGTGACCATCTACCTCAGCCAGAACGCCCCCGCCCGCAAAAAAATCTTCGACTTCGATTTTGCCGAACTGGCCATCAAAGGTCGGGGTGCCCAGGGCAATACCGCCACCAAATACACGGTGAAGCGGGTGTTGTTCAAAGAAAAGGGCCGCTCTACCCTGGGTGGTCGCAAAATCTGGTACGATGAGGTGGTGGGTAGGCTCAATGTAGACGAGCGCGGCCGCCTCTTGGGTGCTTTCGACGGCGAGGATGCCATTTTGTGCATCTACAAGGACGGCAGCTACGAGCTAACCAGCTACGAGCTCACCAACCGCTACGAACCCGACCAGCTGCTGTTGCTGCAGAAGTGGGATCCCAAGCGGCCCATAACTGCACTGCATTACGTGCCCGCCAACCAGGCCTGGTATGTGAAGCGATTTGTGGTAGAAACCAGCACCCTCAACAAGCGCTTTTTGTTCATATCAGAAGACAAAGGCGCCAAGTTGGCCTTCATCGATTACCGCGACGATTTGCTGGTGCAGCTCACCACCGGCACCAAAAAGAAGTCGGAAACGCAGGAAATCAACCTCTCACAATTCATCGACATCAAAGGTTGGAAGGCCATGGGCAACAAGCTCACCACCGAACCTTTGTTGGAGGTGAAGCTGCTGTCGGCCACCGAGCCTGTGGCAGCGGTCCCCGAGCCCAAGCCTGAGCGCGAAGAGGAGGACGACGATGCCGACGAAGTGGTGGATGTAGTAGCAAGTGATGCCGAAGACGCGGACGATGCTCCCGAAACGCCATCCGAAGAACGCGGCGAAGGCAGCATCGACATAGGAACCACCATTGAGTTTGATGTGAAGAAGGAGCGCGAGCAAAAAGGCGGCGATCCACCCCAGCAACTCAATTTGTTTTAAGGCATTTAGAAGCGCTAGTTGATTTTGGGGGTAACCTAATCTCTGCGGCCTCCGACCAGGCTGCGCCAGCAGCACCGGCCAAAAGGCTCCGACGGCCATTGAGCCTGTCGAAATGCTGCGCTGGTTGCAGCCATTTTCTGCACTGATTAGAGCCGCGTGTTCAGGGTTTTGCTGCCTGGAATGAAGGAAAGCGTAATTCTACCGGAAAAAATTCTCTGCTCCTCTGCGGTTAATTTCGCCCGGCTAGTACTAAAGGCCTCACATCAACCCCTCGCGCTGCTTTTTCGATAAACTTTTGCGCACCAGCTCGTACGAATGTTCGATGAGTTCGCGCAGCAAACGCTCGTCGAGGCCCATATCGAGCCGCACCGTATTCCAGTGGGTTTTGTTCATGTGGTAGCCCGGAAAGATGGCATCGGGATAACGCTCGCGCAATTCTACCGCCCGTTCAGGATCGCATTTGGCATTGAACTCCGTGGGGTCATCTACATCGGTGAGCAGAAAAATTTTGCCACCAATCCTAAAAACCAAGGTTTGCTCATCGAAGGGAAAATCCTCGGTCACATGGGGAAGTCCCAGGCAGAAATCACGCAATTCATCGAGGTACATGGGGCTGTATTTTGCGGCGGAACAATTCCAATTGGCCATTTTCCGATTGGTAATAGCGTTCGAAATGGGTGTCAATAAAGCTGCTGATTTGTGGCTCCAGGACTGCGCTTTGCGGGTCGTATTGCCAGCGAACCACCGTATTCACTTCTTGCAGGCAAACCGACTGGCTCAGCGAGTCGGCAGCAGTGGGCGGCCAGGCCAAAAAAGGCTTTAGCAAGCGGTAATTTTCGAGCGCCTGCGGCTGAAAGCGGAAGGGGAAATAATCGTTGGTGGCCTCATAATTTTCGAACATCAAGGGCAACTCGCCTTCCAGTCCAAGGAAATTGGAGATGTGCTCGTGGTACCAATGCTGCGAATAGTTGAGGGTAAGTACTTTGGCCTGGGGAGGTATGTGGGCCGAAGCTTCCACCCAATTTTTTACCGAGGCCGAGAGTCCGTACCAAGCCTTGAAATAATGCCAGTTGAGCGCCTGAATCACCACCAATGAAACCACCAAAGTGATTTGTAAGGTCCTTTTGCGCATCGGCAAGGCTGCCAGGAGGACGAACAAACACAGCCAAAAGAACAATTGGAGTCGCGCTGAGGTAAAGCTGGCACCCATGCTGCCGTCGGGGGCAACGAAATACAAGGCCAAAAGTGCCCCGGCAGCCACCAACAAGGCCAGGTATTCAGTTGATAGGCGGATTTTTTGCTTCCACAGGTCCCAGGCAGCCAAGGGAAACAACAAAAGCAGCCAGTGCAACAAGCCCGATTCTTTGCCGGTATTGAACAAAACCAGCGAATCCATCCGCCAAAGCCGCTCGAGCAGCACGGTGGTGGCGAAATAATGGGCATCGCCACCCTGTCGGGCACTGATGAACTGCCAGCTGAGCCAAATGCCGGGCAAAAAGACCAGGGTAAGCAAAGCGAATCCGGCCGCCTGGTAACTGCCGGGCATGCGCTTGGTTTTGTTTAAAAATACCTGCTGCAGCCACCAAATGCCACACAGGAGTCCGGCCACCAAAAAGCCTATGATGTGCGAAAAATACAGCAGCAGTCCAAACACCAGCAAAACCGTGTAGTTTTTGGTGCTGAAATGCCACATATGGCGTTTGTAGTAGCCCGCCATCCACATCACCAGCGGAATGCTGAAGCTGAAGTTGTACATGCCAATCAATTGGTGAACCACCAGCACCCCGCCCAGCCAGGTACTCCAGCTGGCGGTGGGATTAAATGCACGCACCAAATAGCGGAAGCCGTACAGCAGCAAACCTGCATAAACTGCTTGCAGCAATTTGTCGGCCGTAAAATAGCCCAGCCATTCGCCAAACACGGCCAAAAACGGATAGGTGAGCCAATTGGGCAGGGCTTCGTTTTGTAGGAAAAGGTAATCGACCAACCAGCCCGGTTGGCTCCACCACCATTGGGCCAGCAGGCGGCTGTTGTACAAATGGGCGGGGCCATCGTACGACATAAAATAAGGCGGCAGTAGCATGGGCAGCATGCAGCTGATGGCAAACAGGGCAAAGAGCTGTTCTTCGTGATTGGTTTTCCACGCTATGGCCGAGTGAATGATACGTTGCATGCAGCGTCGAAGATAGCTGGTAGCTGCCGCTGCTGCAAGCCCGTTCACAGCACTACCTCCTTGTTGGCCGAATGCTTAACTTTGTGTGGCTTTCGATAAACCGCAAGCCCAAACATTCAACTTATGGCATTCGGCATTTTTACCCCTCCAGTAGCCAAAAACGAACCGGTTCGCGCGTATGCGCCGGGTTCGGCAGAGGCCAAATCACTCAAAGCCCAAATCGACGCTTTCCGCGCGCAGGAACTCGACATCCCCATGTTCATTGGCGGCAAAGAGGTGCGCACCGGCAAAACCAAACGCTTGGCGCCCCCGCACGACCACCAGCATACCTTGGGCCACTACCACGAGGGCGATGCCAGCCACGTGAAAATGGCGATTGATGCCGCACTCGCTGCCCGCAAAAGCTGGGAAGCACTGCCTTGGGAACAACGTGCCGCCATCTTCTTGCGCATGGCCGATTTGCTGCAGGGTCCGTACCGCGACATCATCAACGCGGCGACCATGCTCGGACAAAGCAAAAATCCGTTCCAGGCCGAAATTGATGCTGCTTGCGAGCTCATCGACTTCTTCAAATTCAATGTGCAATACATGATCCAGCTCTACCAGCAGCAGCCCGAAAGCCTGCCCCTGACCTGGAACCGCGTGGAATACCGTCCACTCGAAGGTTTTGTATTTGCTCTCACCCCCTTCAACTTCACTTCCATTGCCGGCAACCTGCCCACGGCACCGGCCATGATGGGCAATACGGTGGTGTGGAAGCCTTCAAACACCCAGATTTATTCGGCCTACTGGCTCATGCGTTTGTTCCAGGATGCGGGTCTGCCCGATGGCATCATCAACCTGGTGTATGTAAGCGGTCCCGTTGCTGGCGATGTGATTTTTGCACATCCCGATTTTGCGGGCATCCACTTCACCGGCTCGTCGGGGGTGTTCAATGACATCTGGAAAACCGTTGGCAACAACATCAGCAAGTACAAGAGCTACCCACGCATTGTGGGTGAAACGGGCGGCAAAGACTTCATCGTGGCGCACCATTCGGCCGATGTTGACATTCTGGCCACCGCCATTTCGCGTGGTGCCTTCGAATTCCAGGGTCAGAAATGTTCGGCTGCCTCGCGGGCTTACATTCCTGCCAGCCTGTGGGAGGCCACCATCAAACGCGTGAAGGCCGATTTGGCCGATATGAAGATGGGTGGGGTAGAAGACTTCACCAATTTCATCAATGCGGTAATCGACGAAAAGTCGTTCGACAAACTCGCCAGCTTCATTGAACGCGCCAAGGCCGACGGACAAGAAATTGTGGCCGGGGGCAAATACGACAAATCGAAAGGCTATTTCATTGAGCCCACCATCATCCGCGCCAAAGATCCGCAATACGTAACCATGTGCGAGGAGCTGTTTGGTCCCGTTTTGACGGTGTATGTGTACGAAGACGCGCAGTACGAACAGGTATTGGAGCTGTG
>Ga0075157_10000744_pt1 | contig 23438 bp, 19 predicted proteins | sample JI81BgreenDNA_FD_70967 | JGI IMG/M metagenome (GOLD analysis project Ga0075157, IMG submission 70967) | Wastewater effluent complex algal communities from Wisconsin, to seasonally profile nutrient transformation and Carbon sequestration -... | ecosystem: Engineered > WWTP > Effluent > Algae...
AAAATCTGATGCCAATCAGACCATCGTCTTCCCGAATCCTACTACAGGACTGATACACATATCTGGCGACTCCGATGTATCTTATGACATCATAAACAGTGCTGGTATAAAAGTAGCTAATGGAAAATCAAATCAATCTACTATTCAGCTGGATCATTTACCATCAGGCTTGTATATGATAATGATAAATCGTGAAAGTGACATAAATACGTATAAGATTTGGAAAGAATGATAAAGCGGAAACCATTTTAACTAATTAACAATCTTATATTTCGATCATTTTCTTTTGGTGCATGATGAAAATATTCATCTTCTGAAATAAATGTAAAATCAAAAAAAGCGAAGGTCTAAAAGAAACAAGACCTTCGCTCTTCTTAGAAGCCTTTGAATTGTATGTGAAAAGACACCATTCCTGCATTCATACCATCACTTCTATTGTACAAAGCTGCTCTGAGTTCCAATTGACTAATTGCAAATAGGTTCAGTACCGTTTTGAAAGGTGTGTGCCTCACACCTACGCCATAAAAATGACTGCTCAATCCTGACAAATCAAAATCTGATGAAAAAAATGGTGTATCTGCTGCTGTCTCACCTTTGGAGGCAAAATAATCAATGGCAGTTTGATTGTGGTACCTGTAGAAAGGACTAATTGAGTAAAAAGGTGATATTTTGTAAGGCACTTCTAGCTGTAATGTATGGGCTTTCATGCCCCAATCATCTTGATAATACCGGTAAAAAGACCTGATAATCATTTTCTCCCCAACAAAATAATTAGCCCTTATTCCTATAGGAATTTTTAATCTCTTGCTTGGGAGTGTTTCTCGCACCAATGAACCATCAGCCTTGTACACTCGGTGGAAAGGTGTACTTAATAACCCATCCTGATAAGCAACATCAAGCGTTAAAGCTGCCTGAAACCTTTTGGTCAATATCTGTGATAATGTCATAGAAAAATCAAAAGTATTTCTGGCAGCATTGCCAATCTCACCTTTGCGTTGCTGCCTAGAAGGTAAATTTGTTCTGAATTCAGTAGGCACAATCTGGCTGTAAGTATCTAGAAAGACATTGGCTCGTGCGCCAAATTCTGTGTTTTGGTTTTTAGATTTTTTATTAAAGTTGATGCCACCACCAAAAGATGTATAATCATATTCCTTGGAAAAAGCCAGGTTTGCACCTTTTGAAAATCCTGTTTTAAGGTTTTCATTGGTATAATTGACTGATGGATAAAATCTGACATCTGATGAAGAAGCGGATGATACTTTAAAATCAATATTGTCTGATGAAGCTGACGTATAATAATCTATACCCATTTCTGCACCAAAGATATGCTTTTTGCCTTTGCCGTTTTGATAAGAAACTTTAAAATCAATGACATTAGCTATGTCTGTAAGTTTTTCAGTACCGACACCTCCGGTGACTGCTGAATGATTACCATCCTGATGATAAAACGATGTTACTATATTTGCTTCATCAAAAGTCAGTGTTTTTTTCTCAAAAGTTTTTGTCGAATCTATCTTAAAAGTCTGCGAAAAAAGCTGCAAACTCAAAAAGACAAATATTAAAGTATTTAAAGTTACTTTTACCACTTCTTATTTTTTTAAATGAATCAATTACAACCACATCCACCACTGCTTTTCCCGCCTGTAGCGCCTGCGGCACCTTCTCTGTACAGTTGAAAACTGATTTCTGATTTTTCTACTTTCCTGATGGACAATGGCATTTCTCCGTCATTGATATAAGTCAAGCTGATAGGTTTGGAGCTGCTGCATGCCATCAACATAAGTAATGATACAGAGGCTAAACCCAGTTTAATGGAATCCCTTTTTTTGATTTTCATTTTAAGATATTTGAATATTTTTTGAATAATAAATTTTATCGTTATTGTCTATCAAGATAGCTTCTACGCCATGAATTTGATTGATCAGATGCAGTCCTCGGTCCACGCCCAAGATGATGACTGGAGTAGTAAGAGCATCACATAACTCTGCAAAAGGTGCTATAATCGTAACAGACTTCATTCCTTCTGCCGGCATTCCGGTTTTGGGGTTGATGGTATGAGAATATTTTTTACCGTTGATGATGACAAATTTTTCGTAATCACCACTTGTAGCAACTGAGCCATTATTGATTTCAAAACGACCGATGATGTGTTTTTTGAAATTAGGATTAGCCACGCCAATGGTCCAAGGTTTTCCATCGAATTGGTTTCCCCAAGCGGTTAGATCTCCAGAAGCATTGACTACACCATGATCTATGCCCACATTTTTCATTGCTTTTTTAGCCATATCAGCGGCATATCCTTTACCTATACCTCCGAATCCTATACGCATTCCTTTATGCTTTAGGAAAACGGTTTTCTCTTTCACATCACGAACCAGATTTCTATAACCTACCAATTTTATAGCATTTTTAGCCAACTTTGAATCGGGTAATTGGGACATCTTGGTATCAAAATTCCAATATTTTTTATCTATTGATCCATAAGTGATATCAAATGCTCCTTGTGTCAAAATAGAAATTCGTTCGCATCGTTCTATAAGATGAAAAACTTCATCAGGAACTTGAACAGCTTGTATACCAGCATTACTATTGATAGTGGCAGTGATACTATCTTCAGAAAAAGTAGTCAATAAGACTTCAATTCTCTTGATTTCTAGGATACCCATTTCAACTGCATGTTTACAAACTTCTAAAGACTCATGGACAGCAGTTAATTCAAACTGATTGCCCATGAGTTTAAGAGCAGTTGAGTAAGTTTGTAAATGACTTATATTAGAATCAGTCATCATCCCCTTGAAGATTCTGGCCTTCAGGCGTGATGCCCTGACCACCATTATATCCGACTCTGATTTCTGTATGTCTGATTTCACCACCTGATGTTCCAGTCATTTTGCCAAAGTACAAACCCGCCAAACCCAAACATAAAATTACGATTGCTATATAATTGGCAAAAGATTTTTGCTTCCAGTTTGCCCACAAACCAATCAATGAAACAAAACCAAGTATGTAATTAATGATGGCCAAAGTTTCTGCTTTTTCTTCATGTTCATGGATGAGTGCGTCGGTCACGTCTGGCAATTTTTCTGCAATTTCTTCGGCTCCTTCACCGGTATACATAGCAGGAAAGGTCAGCAGAGCTCCCAATACGAATATTCCCAAAGCGGTCCTCTTAACAACACTGGAGTCAATAAAAAAACCAACTATCAAAATGATCATCCCTACTATGGGTACGATGATCGGGAAATGATTAAATACTAAATGCAAATGTGCGTCGTTCATGATAAATATTTTTAAAAATGTGAAAAATAATGTTGAAGCGTTTGGGTTTATGGTTAAAGCTAAAAAATCTATCCCGCTACCTGCACACCGATCAAACTACCGATACCGTATGTTATAGCTGCTGCTGCGAGTCCGAAAATCACTTGGCGCATCCCTGAATACCAAATACTTTTACCTGTAAAAAGTGTGATGGCGGATCCTATGATAAAAAGACCGATGGCGCTGACGATGGTACTCAAAATCACAGCATTAAATCCTGATAAAAAGAAAAAAGGAAGTACAGGTATAATTGCTCCGACGGCAAATAACAAAAATGAAGTGACAGCTGCTTCCATTGCAGAGCCTTTGAGATCTTCAGTGTTGATGCCCAATTCTTCTTTGACCAATATTTCGTGCGCTTTACTTTTATCTTTAATGATCTCTGAAGCCATTTCTCTTGCCTGACCCTCCGGTATACCTTTGGACATATAAATGAGTGCAATTTCTTTTTCTTCGCCCTCAGGATTGACTTCAAGCTCTTCCATTTCCAGATTCATTTGGTTTTCATACAGCTCTTGCGAACTTTTGACAGATATCCATTCGCCCAATGCCATCGATAATGCTCCGGCAAGCAATCCGGCTACCCCAGCGAGCAATACCTCATCATTACCACTTGTGGCCCCTGCAATACCCATCACTAAGCTAAAATTGGAAACTAATCCATCATTGCCACCTAATACAGCAGCACGAAGAGCGTTGCCGCCCACTGATCGGTGTCGTTTCTCAAATCTCGCCAGATTAGTTCCTGAAACTTTAGTTTGATTGTTCAGTATATTTTGCAAAATAGTAACATGTGCCGTATCAGATATCGAAGACGTATCAGGTTTTAGTTTCTTTCTAGTATTCAATATCGAATTGGACAGGCTTTTTTCAGTATCCATCAATACACCCAAAATAAAGTCATAGCCCATTACTTTACCTAAACTTCGAAGTATTTTGGCACGAACTGATGGTGCTGGAAATGGCTCAGAAGATATTTTGTTTTTGGCCATAAACGCCAAAGCATGTTGTCTCTCGATATCACTCATTTGACGAAAGATTTCTGCAACATCGGGATTTTCTTCGTTTTGTGCTAGGATACTATATAGATAACTGGCATCTACCTCTGTCTGAATATTTTGGTTGGTCATTTTAATTTTTATTGATGGATTTTAAAATATCATTCATCATCTCAATCTGTACTTTTTGAATCTCAAGTAATTGCTCTTGCTGATAAATAATAAGATGGTCAATTTTTTCGTGAAGTGCTTTGATTTCGAGCTCGGCTTTTAGGTTGATCATATAATCTTTTTTGGACCGTTCTCTATCTTTTGCTTCTTTCCTATTTTGGCTCATCATGATGACAGGTGCCTGAATAGCCGCCAAACAAGATAAAATTAAATTGAGCAAAATAAAAGGGTAAGGATCAAAGCCTTTATTGTAAAACACAAAAGCATTTATGCTAATCCAAATCACCAGAAAAAGTCCGAAGTAGCTGATAAATATCCAACTACCACCAAAAGTAGCTACATAATCTGCCATACGCTGACCAAATGTGGGTAACTCACTTTCGTCATCTTCAAGTTTGTCAGATATGGTGGTCCTTTCTTTAAACTTCGTCAGTACGGTTTGTTCTAGATTAGTAATTGCTTTAAGCTCCTTGGCTAGGTAATCAGTTATATACCGCTCTCTGAATTCATTCAGTTCAGTTATGGCTAGTAATGACGCTTCACTAAAAGTCGGAATGGATTCTTTGATTTTATCCAATATAGCTGGTCGGATAGACACGCCGGTTACTTGCTCTCTGAGTGGAAAACTTTTTTGGGAAACATCACTAATAAATTGTTTCATGATCTGTTGGTTAGGAAGTACATAATGAATAACTATTCAGCTACATTTTTCATTTTCATAAGTAATGTATAAGCACCTTTAACAACAATACTTTTACCTATAAAGATTTGATTATTAATTATTTGGACTTTTCCACCTTCCTTTTGACCGGTTTGAACTTCTACCATAGAATATTTGAAGTTTCCCTGATCAACAAAAACATATTCTCGTCCTTCAAAACTGATGATAGCTTCATCAGGCAATGTCCAGCTTTCCATACTTTGGGCTTCAATATTTGCATTAAGATACATGCCAGATATACATTCATGTGTATTGCTCAAGGTACAGATGACGTTAGCAAAACCTTCCTGACCTACTTTATTCGTGATATAAGCTATTTCGCCTGCTATTTTTACATTGGGTTGGGTATTGGAGTAGGCTGATATTTTCTGTCCTTTTTTAAGAAAAGGAAGATCTTTTTCAAATGCTTTGAGCACCAATCTTGATCCGGTATGGTCTAGCATTTGTACCACTTCATCACCTGCTTGTACAAAGGTACCGTTGTTGACGACTACATCTGTGATGGTACCTGCTGAAGGTGCCGAGATGGTAATCTGCGATGTCATATTATCTGCGGTCAAAGTAGCCGGATTGATGTGTATAAATTTGAGTTTTTCGCCCAGAGACCTTAATGTGATTTGCGTTTGTTTGACTTTTTCTTCCGCTAGTTGCCACACCTTATCACTCGCAGCCTGATTTTTAGCAAGTTCTGCCTGTCTTTCCAAGTCAAGTTTTGCATAATATAAAGTATTTTTAGCGGAAAGATAATCCTGTTGCAACTGAATAAATTCTTTGTCTTCTAGACGCACTAGGGTTTGACCTTTGCTGACATTCATTCCAGGTATTAGTTTTAGTTGTTTGATAAATCCAGCCATTGGACTACTTATAGTGATGGTATGTTCGGGCATTACTTCGATCTTACCATTGAGGGTCACCTTATGCCCTATGAGCATCTTTTCAGGCTCAGATGTTTGCAGATTGGTATTTTTAAATTGTGCTTCTGTTAGTTTTACTTCAGTAGTGATCATGGCTTCGGTGGCCTGCACTGTTGGTGTTTCTTCGTTTGACTTACAACTATAAATGATGGTCCATGATATAAGGACTATTAGTATTTTTATTTTAAACATTTTCATTTTTATTGATTTTCAAATATTTATTAATATAAATTTTTGTGTTTTACTTAATTGTTTTGGATAAGATAATGCAGATTGATGATGTGCATGTTAAGATTACGTTTGATTTCCAGATATTCACTTTCTATACTTATTGCTTGTTGGGTCAGCATAACATACTCCAAGTAATTAATCTCGCCATTGCCAAACTTTTTTTCTGAAACGTTTCGAATGGTACGTGCATTGGGAAGCGATTGTTGTTCGAAAATGAGAAGTTGGTTTTGAGTTTCTGTGTACATTTCGTACTGTTGCCTGACACGCATATACATATCACTTACTTTACTGGCATATTCTTGAGCTTTTACAGATTCGAGCATTTGTGCCCCTTGGATAGCGGATTTTATACCTTTGCGGAATATGGGAATACCCACACCCATTTGTACACTACTAAATCGATCTGAGGAACTATAAACTACATTATCAGCACCTGTGCCACGTATACCTATATTGCGATAACCAATGCTAAAATCTGGGAGAAGTGCTGATTTTTCAACAGATGTTGCTGCTTTGGCAACATTGACTTCTTGCAATGCGGCCTGCAAAACAGGATGTCGTTGTATGGCATTGCTATCAAAAAGAATGTTGTATTTCAGGATATCAAGATTGGTGGTATACGGCCTGTAATCCTGTCCATCATTGAGCAACCAATTTAGGGTCAATAAGTGAACATTTTTCATTTTACCTATTGCAACCATTTGCTGAGAGATATTGATTTTTTGCTGGTCCGCAGTGGTTTTTTCGAGAATATCAGTCTCCCCTTTTTGCCACCTGAGTTGTGCTTTTTGCTGAAAATTGGCGTACAAACTATCTTGATACATTAATAGCTTTGATTTAGCTTCCAAGTATTGATATTCAGCAAATATCTCTTCCAAATGTTGTTTGATTTCCATCTCAGTCATTTTGAAATACGCTTCAGCCGTCTTTGCCTTTTGGATATTAAATTCACTTCGCTTTTTATAAACCGAAGGCAACTGAAATGACTGCGAAATGCCTAATCCTGTATCAAAAAAGGCACTGTTAAACTGACCCAATTCAGCAGTGAAACTTGTTGGCGCTATCATTTTGGAAGTATTGATGAGTGCTCGCTGATATTCAATCCATTTGGTCTCAGTACGCAATTTAGCATTATTTTTTGCCGCAATCCTGAAGGCATCATCCAAACTTATAGATTGTTGTTGTGCTCCTAAAAGGATACTTATGAAAAGTAATACCGTGATGTTTATAATATTTAATTTCATTATTAAATCATTTATACGTTAAATCAATTATTTGTTTTGACCATGATATGGTAATTCTGTAAGGTCTTCTTTGTCCATACTTTTCTTTTCAAAGAGTACATACAATATAGGAAGAATGATCAGTGTCAGAAATGTAGCCACCATTAGTCCACCAATGACCACCGTCGCCAATGGTCTCTGTACTTCCGCACCTGCACCATTACTAATCGCCATAGGTAAAAATCCAAGTGACGCTACAAAAGCAGTCATCAATACAGGTCGAAGTCTTACTTTGGTACCCATCAGTACGATCTTTCTCAGGTCAGTCCAACCTTCAGCCTTGAGTCTGTTGAATTCTGCAATTAATACAATACCATTCAATACAGCTACTCCAAACAAGGCAATGAATCCAACACCTGCACTGATGCTGAAAGGCATATTGCGAAAAGCCAAAAACAAAATCCCTCCAATAGCTGACAAAGGAATGGCTGAGTATATCAAAAGTCCCTGACGTATAGAATTAAATGCAAAATAAAGTAGCACAAAAATCAATATCAAAGATACCGGCACGGCTACCAACAATCGGTTTTTTGCCTGATTTAGATTTTCAAAAGCACCACCATAGGTGATATAATATCCTGCGGGAAATTTGATTTCCTGATCAACTTTGTTCTGCAGCTCGTTTACTATGCTTTGCACATCACGTCCGCGGACATTGAAACCTATGACGATTCGTCTTTTGGCATCTTCCCTTTGTATCTGATTGGGTCCGTCTTTGATAGATACATCAGCCAGTTTTGATAATGGAATTTGTTGGCCATTACCTACGGGTATTAGCAATCGCTGTGCATCTTCCAAGCTTTGTCTGACTTCAGATTTGAGTCTTACTACTAAATCAAAACGTCTTTCACCTTCGAATACCATGCCTGTGCTTTGACCAGCAAAAGCCATGTTGACTGCTTTGTTTACGTCTGCTATACTGACATTATACTGAGCGAGGGCATTACGATCATAATTGATGATGACCTGTGGTACACCTGTCACGGCTTCTACATATAGGTTTTGAGAGCCTTCTACAGTACTGACCAATTCACCAATATGTTTGGCATAATGAGCCAAAGTATCCAAATCTTCACCAAATATCTTGCAAACTACGTCCTGCCTCGCTCCGGTCATCAATTCATTAAACCTCATCTGTACCGGATACTGGAATCCTGCTGTCACACCCGGTACATCTTCCAGTTCTTTGCCCATTTTTTCGGCCATTTCATCAAATGTTTTGGCATTTTTCCACTCAGCCTTGGGTCTCATGATGACCATCATGTCGCTGGCTTCCATAGGCATTGGGTCAGTAGGCACTTCACCGCTGCCTATCTTGGTGACTACTTTTTCTACTTCAGGAAATCGGGTCAGGAGTATATGCGCTGCTTTTTGGGTAAATTCTACTGTGGTATTGAGATTGCTGCCTGTCAAAACGCGGGTATCTACTGCATAGTCTCCTTCTTCAAGTGCTGGTATGAATTCGCCACCCAGGCGCGACATAACAAAAACAGATAAGGCAAACAGGACTAAAACGGCACTAATGGTAAGTTTTGGTATTTTCAGAAAAAATTCAAGGGAACGTTGAAAAATAATTTCTAACCTAATCATTGTTTTATCCGACCAGTTAAGTTCATGTTTAAGTTTTTTACTCAAAACCAGAGTGCTCATCATCGGAATGTAGGTCAGCGAAAGTATGAAAGCACCCAATAATGCAAATGCTACTGTTTGAGCCATAGGCATAAACATTTTACCTTCGATACCTTCTAATGTAAAAATAGGAAGATACACTATTAAAATTATTACCTGTCCGAAGACAGCACTATTCATCATCTTTCCTGCTGAATACTTCACTTCTGTATCCATCTGATGTGATGTCAGTCTCTGAAATCCTTGATAATGTTTGCTATGTCCTAACTGATGCATGACTGCCTCTACTATGATTACAGCACCATCTACGATCAAACCAAAATCCAGCGCACCTAAGCTCATGAGATTACCACTAACCCCGAAAATATTCATCATGATGATGGCAAACAACATAGCCAATGGAATCACTGAAGCAACTAAAAGTCCTGCCCTCAGATTGCCCAAAAAGATGACCAAGACAAAAATGACAATTAGTGCGCCTTCCATCAGATTGGTAGTAACGGTGCTTATGGCATTATTGACCATTTTGGTACGGTCTAAAAAAGGTTCGATTTCTACACCTTCAGGTAGTGTTTTTTTGATCTGTTCGATGCGTTCTTTCACGTTTTGAATCACTTCAGAACTATTGGCACCTTTGAGCATCATTACAACTCCGCCGGCTACTTCACCTTCATCATTATAGGTCACGGCTCCATATCTAGTGGCACTTCCCTCGGTTACATCTGCAATATCTCCAATCAATATGGGTGTACCGGATACAGATTTTACCGGAATCTTGGCTATTTCATCCTTTGAGCCAATCAATCCTTCTGTGCGTATATAGAGTGCAGTGGCATTTTTCTCTATATATCCGCCACCCGTATTCTGATTATTGGATGCCAAGGCATCAAAGACTTCATAGATGGTTACACCAGCGGCATTGAGCTTATTGGGATCTACGACGACCTGGTATTGTTTTAGCTTCCCCCCGAATGACGACACTTCTGCGATACCATTTACTCCTAATAGCTGACGTCTGACTACCCAATCCTGAATGGTACGCAGTGAAGTAGCATCGTACTTGGATTCGTAACCTTTTTTGGGTTTAACTACATACTGATATATCTCCCCTAATCCGGTGGCGACAGGTCCCAACTCAGGTGTCCCGATATCTGCAGGGATTTCGGTTTGTACTTTTTGGAGTCGCTCCGATACCTGCTGTCTTGCCCAATACACATCAATTTCATCATCAAAGACCATTGTCACCAGGGAGAGCCCAAATCTGGAAAAACTCCTGATTTCTTTCAGTCCTGAGATATTACTGTTGGCCTGTTCTATGGGAAAAGTTACCAATCTTTCGATGTCGGTAGCTCCATAAGCAGGAGCTTGGGTGATGACAAGTACCTGATTATTGGTGATATCCGGTACGGCATCAATGGGTAATTTTGTAGCTTCAAATGATCCTATCGCAATCAATGCAACGGTCATTAAGCCTATAATGAGCTTATTTTTAATCGAAAACTCAATGATTCGATTTAGCATAATGTTATGATTTTGTCTAAAAATAAAATACTACGAATGCTCAGGCCCCAAAGCGATTTACCTTCGGGAAGTGGAGCACTACAAATCGGCCAATCTGATGTAAATTGATATAAAAGTTAATCAAAAATGATTAAATATGATGTGACTGAACCCTAAGCTTCAGCAGTCAAATATCAAACAGGAAAGGCCAATTTTAAAAAGGTACCTTTAGACAAATTTAGGAGGGTGGAAAATTCCGTGGAGTTGGGTAGTTTTTACCACAAAAAGATAAGTAGTATTCAGTGCGTTTTTAAAATCAAAATTGAAATTAAAATCATTGACTTCGCTCACAGAATTTTCAGAAATTACAAAGAATGGAAAAGAGCTATACTCGTATGATTTGAAGGGTAGTTGTCTGTCTTTATCATAATCTTCGTCAAAGTGAATGTCAACGGTGTAGTGCATGTAGTAAAACTGGTCCCAGGTCATTTCAGGATAATCAGCAAGGTGCTCTAAATAATGTACCACCACCAAGGGTGCCTTTACTACTTCCTTTATTGGTGAAAAAGAAATAATACATAAAAAGACCAACAATCTTGCTGAAAATTGCTTCATTACACAAAGATAGATCAAAAATTATGAAAATGGTAATAATGAAATGTTAAAGTTATCTTTCATCAAAAACAAAAAGCTAGCAGGAAATTATCACTTTAGTGTGTTTAGGTCCTAACACATACCGCAGATAAGTTTGCTTTCTGATGCTTTGTACCATGCGACTATATCATGAAATCTATTTTCATATTTTTGAGATTTACATTTTTTTACCCTTTATTTACCCCATATTTGGCTAATGGCCAATCAATATAGCTAACTTTGATGCACAATATTTTTACAATCTAATTTACTTTGAGAATATGAACATCTGTCCATTGAAGTGGTACCTACCTTTGGCTTTTTTTATTTGTTTGATATCCTGTGCAGGAAGTCAAAAACAAGTAACGCTACCCGAGTCTTCTGGACAAGAACTGACCGTAGTGAAAAAGTCCATAGTACAAAAAATAAAAGAATGGGATCATCAGCCGGTGGAAGATAGGATTGCACTTTACCAAAAACTGAAAAAAGAGCAACCTGAAGTGTACAACTTTGAAAATGAAGATGAACTCACCATGTACGGTTATGGATTTTTGTGGGCTGATAAGTTGGATGAGGCTTTTGCCATATTCCAATTGATTGTGGAAGAATTTGGATCTGCCAATGCTTATGATAGCCTCGGAGAAGCTTATTTGCAAAAAGGAAATACAACAGCAGCATTAGAAAACTATGAAAAATCTCTAGCCATGAATCCTGAAAATTTTAATGCTGAAGATTACATAGAAAAAATAAAGTTTCCGGAAAAGAAACCTCTGACACCGTCAGAAAAGTTCTCTAAAAAATATACTTACGCTCAGTATATATCTGACTTGGACCAATTGTACCAGTCTTTGGTCAAAATTCATCCTAATGTTTATAAGTTCATTACACCACAAAATTTAGAAAAACTGGTCATTGAAAGTAAATCACTGATTACGGGTGAAACCACATATAGTGAATTTTCATACATCTGTAATAAAATAATAGCGGCCATAAGTTGCGCACATACGGGAATGGGTGGCTTTTATCCTGAAAATGAGATGCTACCACAGTCACTAAAATTTCCCATGCAAACCAGATGGATAGATGGTCATTTGTATATTATGGATCCTATGGAAAATAAGGACAACGTAAAACCCAAAGACGAAATATTGACCATCAATGGTGTATCCGTAGCCAAAGTCATGGAAAATATTTATCAACACATTGTGGCCCAAGGTACCATACAAACGACCAAAAATCATGTATTCAATACCTTGTCTTCCAGCTTGATACCTTATGCCCTTGGCTTGCCCGATCAATATTCCATCACCATACAAGGTGTAGAAAAACCTGTAATCCTTCACAAAGCCCATAAAGATATAGGTACTTATTGGGATTATTTGCAATATTGTCAAAATCAGTTATGTTTTAAGGTTTTGAAAGATAAAAAAGCAGCACTTATGACCATCACTTCATTCAATTATTACTCATGGAATAATCTTCAAGAATTTATCAATTTTATTGATCAAAGCTTTAAAGAAATAGAAGAAAAAGGCATTCAAAATCTAATCATCGATGTACGATTTAATGGTGGTGGATCACAGTCGGCCGCGATTCATTTACTAAAGTATCTAGTTGACAAACCATTTACATACTATTCAAAATCAGATTTTCCTGGCAAAGTAGGCAAGATAGAAGGCGAAGAACTCATCTATCCCTTCACGAATGGATACAAAGGCAAGGTCTTGTTTTTGATAGATGGCATAGGCAATTCTACCACAGGTCATTTTATGTCTTTGATCAAGGTTCATAAACTTGGTACCATCATTGGTGAAGAACTAGGTTCCAATCAGTTTTGTTCAGCAGGCTCAACATCTTGCAGACTCAAAAACACCAAACTCAATTATTATGTAGCCAATAATACGCACATCTCCACTGCAACATCATTACCTGATGAAAAAGGGATATTGCCTGATCATTTTATTAACCAAAATATCGATGATGTGATTAATCGAAAAGATGTGGTTTTGGAATTTGCTTTGAAGCTATTAAAATGAATCGTATTATCGAAAGACTAGCTAGGGCTATTTTATGTTTGAGTTTTATCATATTGAAGGCCCAAACTGATAATGATACAGTTTCTTAAGAATAACGTGAAATGCAATTTCACTTAATCATTTTCTAGGCTTGGCTGCCGAGATGCTTTACTAGCACCTGTATGGATCGATGATAAAAGTGAAGCATTATGGACATATGTTTTGATTAATTATTTTACTTTTGTAAATAATAATGCCTTTAACAAGAAATATGCGCAAGATTTACCTCTTTCTTATCTCCATAATTATAATGATCCAAAGTTGTCAGCAGCATTCCGTACCCAAGAATTCCAAATATCTATCCATGGTGGGAGATATAGCGCACAATCCCAAATTGGATGATCCTAATTTCACTTTATGCGATGAAAAAAACACCAAACAATACCACAATCTTAATGAAGAAATGCAGTACAAAGGCGAAAAGTATGCATTAGATAATATATTTGCTACGCAATTTAAAACTTCGGAAGAAGCGAAGGATTCAGGAATGATCCGTATCCGATTTATCGTCAATTGCAAAGGTCAGACAGGAAGATTTCGTTTGATAAGTTCAGGATATGATTACAAAGAAAAACAATTTAATAATGCGATTACAGACCAACTGATGACCATCACCAAAAGTCTCAAAGGGTGGAAGATACTCACTGACAATAGAGTACCAAAAGATTACTACCAATACCTGATATTCAAAATTACAGATGGTCAAATCAAAGAAATATTGCCATGAGAAAGTCAACCAATTTCATCATTTTCTGGATCGTTTTTTTTGTTCAAAACATAAGTACAGCACAAAATTGTAATGTCTTCCTTTATCAAAAAGATACCTTGCAATATGAAGCTTGCCTGATCGCAGAAAATGCTTACCAATATTATCAGTACAGCCGAGAATACCAGGAAATACTGGACAAAGCCATCGAAAAATGCCCCCATTTCTCCTATGCTTATCGCAATAAATCCACAGCATATCTCAAAAGTGGTGACTTTATCACATGGAAATACCTGATAGACAAAGCGGTCGAGTATGACTTCAGAGAGAATATCGGTTATCGTGGATGGTGCAAGTTTCAATTTTTCAGAGATTATCAAGGTGCCATCGACGATATAGAATCTCTCGAAGCTGTCTCCAAAGGAAATATCGGTTACTCTGCAGGTGGTCAATATCATCTCAAAGTAGCCAAAGCACTCTGTTACAACCAATTGGGCGATATCCATAAAGCCATAACCATTATGGAAGAATATATAGCAGATACAACGCTACAAGTCTCAGTCTTTGATCATTTACATTTAGGGGTCATGTATTTAGAAACAGGTGAATACAATAAGGCCATCACCCAACTGAATCTACAAAGCACACAAAATGATCTCGCTGAAAACCAATATTACTTAGCGCTTTGTCATCAAAAAATGGGGAACGACTCTTTTTTTTTGCAACATATCAGCAAAGCAAAAGAAATGTATCTCCGCAACCAAAAGATGGTATTCCATTATACAGAGCCGATTGATAGGGTTTATTTAAAGGAAATCGAAAGTGCTATGGATGTACAAAAGGATGATGATAAATAACTTTTTTTCTTCAGAGAGGAAAGTATCTATAAAATAACACCTTGTGTTCTATTTGTCCACATCAACAAATCAACAACAACCTTTTCCGGCCATTTTTTTCTTTGGGTGCACGATGTAGACATGGCAGCACTTTACTTTCTGGGTGGTCAATAGCCAATCTGCAGATATGGCCCAAACCTAATTTGATAGGGTGTGCATCAGGATGGGCTTGATAGTGTAGATCAAAGAAATTTTCACTCAAAAAAGATTCGAAATCTTCGTCAAGTCCATCATGTAACTTTTTCAGTTCATCCCGTATTTCGGGAATGAGCACTTTTTGTGTGCCTTGTTCATTGGGCAAGATCTCACTGCACGCGCCAAAGTAGGTACATAAGATCGTATCCGCTGCTATGGGCGCACGATCTACATGGAAAGAATAGACATCCGTAGGAAAAAACGGATAGCTATGATCTCTTTCGTAATGATGGATAATATTCAGCGTTGGAGATGCACCGTGCGCTTCCAGGAGTTTTAAGTCATTCAAAAGAATGTCACGTGCCAACTGCCCTGATTCAGTCAACACTAACTCAAGAAGAACGTCTGGATAAAGTTCGACCATATTGTCGTCTACTTCTATGGAATTAACTATCTCTTCAAAATCTCCTATTAGCTCACGCGTCCAACAAATCGCATTAATATCGCCTTGAAAAGGAGTGGCTACTAGGTCTTGAAAAGTTTGGACAAATTGGATTTGGTGATTGGAATGGGATGAAATGGGCATGATAGGTGGTATTCGTATTAAAATTTAGAGTCAAAGTAACAAAATATTGTTCATTGGGGAACTTTAATACATTTATAATTTGAAGTATTTAATTTTATCTATTTTAAAGAAGTTTTAATAATTACTATTTACTTAGCAAACTTACAATCAAATACGCCTTTGGTAATATCTATTGATTCAGTACCACAGGAATTGACAGCACCAAGTATCTCGAAATTGCCACTAATAATTTGTGCACCATAATCGAGACGAGTTATTTCGAATTGAAGGTTACTATTTCTTAGATCAAAAACTTGACAACCCAAAAAAATTTTTGTATCCACAAATGTAAAAGTCGAAGGAATACACGGACCTGGTTTGTTACAGTTTAAAAAAATTTTTATAGCTTCATTTCTATTGATTTTGTCACTAATTAAATTCATTGAAAACATAAATGTTGAGTCACGGTCCATAACTACACTTAATGCATTTTTATTTTTGTCTTCTATAAAAGGTAACCAAGTTTTATCATTGAGCAAAAAACCGAAAGTATTTGCACCTGTCGTAGTGGCCAAAGGTAATGGTTCGTTTATAGGGTCAAAATCTATATCATCGTTACAACTAATAAATAGGGACAGGCTTACGATTAAAAGGAAATAATAAATTTTGTGTTTCATAATTTTATTTATTCATTGATTAAATAAAAATGGTTAAATGTTTAATGACAATTTCATTAAATTTTAATTGCCATATTATCTTTAAAATTTGGAAGCAAAGAAGTTAATTTTTAAAGTGCTAATCAAAGCTTGTTTTCTGCTTAGGGAGCTTTTATAGATACTTTGTGCGAAAAGCAATAACAATAAAACAGTAAATATGCTGGACTATTGCATGAAGTTATTGTACTGTGACTTCAAAAGTTTTAACTTCTGACACATTTCTTACACCATCAAAAGCTACTAACGAATACGTATAATTGCCTGCAACCAAAGTGTTAGGAATCGTATAAGAAAGACTAAATGAAGATGACTTACCATCCGCATCGGTAAAAACTTTATACGTATTGGTAGAAAAGACGTTGCCTGAAGTCTTATTCAGATAGCTCAAAAATACCATACCATTACCTCCTAAGCCAAGATTTCTATTGTCATTAACGGTACCTTCAAAGGTGATCATATCTCCTTTTTTGACTGTAAAACTTGGATTGGCGGGCGATTTTATTAAGAGTTCAGGCACCAGACTATCTGTTGGGTTGTTGACTTTTAGCGAATAGATAGATGTAGTAGAAGCATCATTTCCTGATTCGTCGATGAGCTGTATGATAAAATGATAAACTCCTGAAGTGACATTTTCTGGTACCGTGATTTCAAAATTTTCGATCACTTCCTTTCCCGAAATATCTTTAACGATCAATAGTGTCCAGTCTTCTGTATCTCCGCTAGTAGGTGGTAGCGATATGCCTGGAGTGGCTCCACTTCCATGTCCGTGACAGTCAAAATTGTTGTGTAAATCTATTTTGTATTGGGATAATGATTCATTGTCCGAAAAAATCGCTTCAAATTTGAGTTTGTCGCCACCTGTTACAGAAATAACATTGTCATCGGCAAAACCACAAATGATGTCTTTCTTTGGTGGCTTATTAAAATTTTGCAATATGATCTCAGGCTTAGTGATATCTGCTTCACTGCTACACGAAAATAAAGCAGCAATTAAAACCAAGTAAAAGACAGCCGTTAAACGATTTTTGATACCCATTTTCCAATTTCTTAAAGACTTAAACTTTTATTTATGCAATATTGTTGCATTTAAGTAGTACTTTTGCACGATGTTTTCAAAATCATTATATTTTACTTTCCTCCTTTTTGTTGTTGGAATACCCATTTATGGACAGATCAGTGGACGCATCACCGATACCAAAGGAACGCCATTGTTTGGGGCTGTTTTATTTGATAATGAACATGACTCAGGTACTTCCACCGATAGTGAAGGTTACTTTACCATGCATTTTGCACATGATCACAATATTACTTTGATAATCAGTTATGTTGGTTTTCAAAGCGATACGGTTATTGTTCCTTATGCCGCACATCCGGTCCAGTTGGGAACCATAAAGCTTACAGAATTGGAATCATTATTGGAAGAAGTGCATATTTTGGATGAAAACTCCAAGCACGAAACTTCGTTAAATACACAGAATTTGCAACAAGCTTTTTTTGAAAAAAACAATAAAGGTACTTTTGCCACTGCTCTAGAAAAACTTCCCGGCATTAGCGCTATCAATGTTGGCGTAGGTATTGCCAAACCCGTCATTCGGGGTCTCTCCTCCAATAGAATTATTGTCAACTCTTATGGTATAAAACAAGAATCTCAACAATGGGGCACCGATCATGGTCTTGAAATAGACCCCTATGATGCCGAAAGAGTAGAAATCATCAAAGGACCTTCTACTATTCAATATGGATCTGATGGATTGGGTGGTGTGATCAATATCAAATCTGGTCTAATCCCTGAGTTGAATACTGTTAGCGGAAGCCTGGCATCTCATTACAAAACCAATAATGATCACCTCAGTACGACCGGAAAAGTGAGTTTAAATAAAAGTAATATCTTTTTGACCGGTAGATTTTCTTTACAGGATTTTGGAGATTATACCATACCTGCTGATCGGTTTGTTTACAATGGATTTGTACTGCCGATACTTAATAATCAGCTCAAAAACACTGCCGGCAACGAAAATACCTTGACTTTATCGGGCGGTTATAAGAGGAAAAATGCCATCACACGTATCACTTGGTCAAAGTATAATCTCGAAGCAGGCATATTTGCTGGCGCAACGGGCATTCCTAGAAGCTATTCACTCCAAGATGATGGAGACAGAAGAAATATTGCTATTCCAAAACAAGAAGTGACTCATCAAAGGCTCACCCTCAATCAAAGTTTTGAAACCGAGCATGGTCATATCATTATCAACCTGGGATATCAAGACAACCTGCGCAAGGAGTTTTCAAGACCAGAATTTCACAACATTCCAGTATCTCAGCTCAATGTCAATGAAGAATTGGCTCTGCAACTGCATCTACGTACCTTTACACTCAATACTCATTATGAAAAAGAGTGGACTAATAGTAAAATGAATATTGGCATAGATGTTCAAAAACAGACCAATATTAGAGGTGGTTTCGAATATTTATTACCTGATTTTCAAACCTTTAGAAGTGGTGCTTTTGTATTGTCAGAAAAAGTACTGAACAAAACCCTAACCCTTCACGGAGGATTACGCTTAGACTATGGACACAATGACAATGATTTTTTCAGACAATATATCTGGGATAGCAATGAAAATATCATAGATTCGCTGGTCACAAAAGCAGAGAACTCGCCTTTTTACAATTGGTCAGCAGCCGTAGGTCTTCACCAAAATTTGGGTTCAGATTCATACATAAAATACAATGTAGCTAGAAGTTTTAGAATACCACATCCTGTAGAAACTTCATCAAATGGTATCCATCACGGGACATTCAGACATGAACAAGGTACTCCGGGATTGGAGTCAGAAGTGGGCTACCAAACAGATATTTCATTCAGTAAAAAAGCGAAATCCTGGAGTTTGGATGTTAGTACTTTTTTTAATTATTTTAGAAATTATATATATCTGGGACCAACATTTCCTGCTAGATTTAGCAACTTACCAGAATCCGGGCAAATCTTCCGATACAGACAAGACAATGCTATTTATACAGGATTTGAAGCAGAATGGTCGTACAAACCGCACAAAAACTGGTATGTAAATCAAAACATTGACTTTGTACAAAGTATCAATCCGGTGACCAATACCTCTTTGCCATTTACACCTCAGCCCAATGTGAATACTGCCTTTTATCTAGACTTTAAAGGTGTCAAATCATGGCTTGAAGAAATAGAATGGCACATCGAGCACCGTTATTTTATGGCCGCAAAAGGCCAATGGCGAACGGACAGATCAGAGAAAGAAACTCCTGAAACGCATCTTTGGAATATGGGACTGAGACTAGGTATCAAAAGTGGAAATACACCTATTATCTTAGATATGCAAGCAAATAATTTGTTCAACACACAATATCTAAATCATTTGAGTCGATACAGATTATTAGACATTCCCGAACAAGGGTTTAATTTTATAATGGGTGTCAAAATCAGCTTTCAGCATAAGATATAAAAATACCCGACAAAAATTATTTCCTGCCGGGTATTCATATTATATGGTTAAAGATGAAAGCAAAAATCTCTTACCTCAACTTAAATGGTAAATTCTGACTCTGCTACTTTTACTTTTTTACAATCGTGGTCTTCGCAAGATTCTACTTCTAAATGAAATTTAGTTCCCGCAGGAAAAGAAGATAAATCTACGGTCTCTTTAAACTCGTAGGTTTTGTCGTGTGTATGTTTGTCAAAATCGATGATGTTGTTGGAAGAGTTTCCATCAGGATGAAGTTTTATTTCCAACTCATGCATTTCTACTGAAGCAGAAAATTTTACATGTACTTCTACGGTTTTAGCATTGGCGGCTTTGGTGCCATCTTTAGGGGTCACAATGTCGATAGTTACTGTATTGTTTTCATCATCATCGTGATCATGGCAAGATGAGATAGATCCGACAGAAACACCAAGGAGCAATAGAAAAACTAAACTTTTAAATGTAGACATAATTTAATTATTTTAAGTGAAATAAAAATATGGATAATTCTGAAAATGCATATCGTTTTCTTTTGTAAAGAAAGCCGTCACAAAGATAACGTATTTATTGCAACAATGTTGCATTTGTTAATTGTTTTGGTGAAATTTATACGAATTGTAAATGAAAATTTTATTTGAAGTACTGCCTTCCATAAACACAAAGTTTAGTAGGACATGCTGTTATTAATAATGAAAACATAAAAAACCCATTCTATTTTTAAATCTATTATCTTTGTGATAAATAATTTCTCATGAAGTCTATTATATTGATATTGGTTAATGTGTTTTTATTGCAGACAATATTCATGGCACAAGGCGATCTAGAAATAAATCATTATTGTAGTAAAGCGCATTCAGCAAATGGATATTTCAATCCAAAACATATAAACAGATCTTCTGATGATAGCTATGATTTGAAATACTATAGGTTTGAATGGACGATTGATCCTGCCATTTATTATATATCCGGGACTGTAACACCGTATTTTTCTGTAGAAAGTGATGGATTCAATCAAATGGCTTTTGATTTTTCAAAAAAATTGATTATCGATAGTATTACTTATCATGGCCAAAAACTAACCTATGATCAGCCTTCAGCCTATAAACTTATGGTCAAGTTCCCTGCACAAATTTCTAATGGAACAATAGACAGTATATCCATTACTTATCATGGTGCACCTCCATCTGGTGGATTAGGGTCGTTTACACAAAGTACTCATAGCGGCACTCCTATTTTATGGACACTATCGGCGCCTTTTGGTTCCCAAGATTGGTGGCCCTGCAAAAATGGACTGGATGACAAGATAGATAGTATAGATGTTTTTATCACGACCCAAAACGCTTACAAAGCAGCAAGTAATGGAACATTTATGGGAGAAAAAGAAGTCAATGCTGCCCATAAAGTGCATCATTGGAAACACAGATACCCTATTGCGCCCTATTTAGTGGCCATTGCGGTGACTAATTACAGTGTTTTTACTCATAATGTTGAACTGTCTGACGGTAGCAGTATGCCCATGGTCAATTATGTTTATCCCGAGAATCTGAACAATGCTACTTCGGGCACCTTAGCTAATGTAAAAGCCTTACAGTTTTTCGATAGTTTGTTTATTGACTATCCATTTAAAAAAGAAAAATATGGCCACACCCAGTTTGGTTGGGGCGGAGGTATGGAACATCAGACTATGAGCTTTGTCACTAATTTTGATTGGGGATTATTGGCACATGAGTTGGCTCATCAGTGGTTTGGAGATTTGGTCACCTGTGGCAATTGGGAAGACGTATGGTTAAATGAAGGTTTTGCAACATACTTAGAAGGCCTAAGTAGAGAGCGGCATCCTCAAAATCCTAATGATTGGTTCAATTGGAAACGAGGTAAGGTCAATTCTATTATCTCTAATCCTTCTGGATCAGTAAAGGTGGATAACGTCAGCAGTGTCAGTAGAATATTCAATGGTAGATTGAGCTATAATAAAGGATCATATTTGCTACATATGCTAAGATGGAAACTCGGAGATGAACCATTTTTTAGGGGTATCAGAAATTATTTAAATGACAAAAGCTATTTATTTGCAACAACACCTCAATTTACAAAACACTTAGAAAATGCCTCAGGAGAAAGTCTTTCTGAATTTTTTAAAGATTGGTACGAAGGACAAGGATATCCTACTTACAATATTAAATGGGCTCAATCAGGCAATACGGTAAAAATAAAAATAGAACAAACCACGTCACACCCATCGGTATCTTTTTTTGAGATGCCCGTAGAAATAAAATTGAGTAACGGAAGTGAATCACAATTTATAAGGCTGGACCATAGTAGTAATGGTCAAATCTTTGATGTCGATATTCCCTTTCAAGCAACTCAGGCAGAGTTTGATCCCTATTTATGGCTTGCAGCAAAACATACGATAACCAAAGATAATGCTATTCTGAGCAGTCTGGAAGATGATGCCTTATCGAATATTGAGATAAGTCCTAATCCTTTTAAAGACATATTGAATTTTGTCAATATCAGCAATCTCGATTTTGACTGTACAATTATGGATGTTTCTGGTAAGATTGTAAAAAAGGGAAAGCTTTGGCAAAATAAAGAAAGTATTGATCTAAGCCACCTTACAAATGGTATGTATTTCATCAAATTGCAAGAAAACAACGGAAAAATTAACTTGATGAAGGTGATAAAAAACTGACGACGTATTTATAGTAATCTTTGCTAAATATTGATTGGAAATGGCTTGTATGGGATATTTTGGTTAAATCGCAAACCAAATACAATCATTGCTGACAAAGTACTTATTTTAATTAGGCTTACCATAAGCAGTATTATTAGCTAAGGATGGGTCAGTCAACGCTTTTAAAAATGCAATCAAATCAGACTTATTTTCTGAAGTAAGTTTCAATCCACCAGGTTGAAGGTTATATTGCATTAAAAAATCAACGGTAGTGCTATTTTTGACATGAAGGTCATAATGTTCTATGACTTCTTCCAAAGTCTTAAACCTACCATCGTGCATATACGGAGCCGTAAGTGCTATATTTCTCAAAGATGGAGTGAGAAATTTTGCGTTGTCTTCTTTTAGTTTGGTGACTCGGGCCCTTCCCAAATCTGTAAAGTTTGCATCATTGTCTAAGCCATTATTCATATATTCATCATTGGAAAAGTTGGGTCCTGCATGACAGTGAAAACATTCCGCACCTTTTACTTTTCCAGTTACATCAAACTCAGTAAAGAACAATAATCTTCCTCTTTCTTCTGCTTCCGTAAGTTTTTCTTTGCCCGCCAAATATTTATCATATTTTGAATCATAGGATACGATACTGTGCATAAACTGTTCGAGTGCGAGAGAAATATTGGTTTCATCAATGGTTGCATTGACAAAAGCTCGCTTAAATTGGTCTTTATATTTTTTTTCATTGTTCAATTTGGATATTACATTGGTAATTGTTTCGT
>Ga0075157_10000746_pt1 | contig 23410 bp, 19 predicted proteins | sample JI81BgreenDNA_FD_70967 | JGI IMG/M metagenome (GOLD analysis project Ga0075157, IMG submission 70967) | Wastewater effluent complex algal communities from Wisconsin, to seasonally profile nutrient transformation and Carbon sequestration -... | ecosystem: Engineered > WWTP > Effluent > Algae...
AAATTTGGTCTTTAACGCTGTCGGGAATGCCGGGGCCGTTGTCGGCGATCGCCACTTTCAGAAATTTACCGCCATGTTCGCGAACTACCCCCGTGGAAATAGTAATAATTTTATCCAGGCGATCGATCTCGTTCAAGGCATCGATCGCATTACTCAGCAAGTTCATAAACACCTGATTTAGCTGAGACGGATAGCACTCGACTGAAGGCACTTTTCCGTATTTCTTGACTATATAAATTCTATTTTTAATGCGGTTGGAGAGCAGCAGCAAGGTATTTTCTATACCTTCGTGAATATCCGCTAGCTTTTTGTCAGATTCATCCAGGCGAGAAAAGTTCCGCAAAGAAAGAACTATGCTGCGAATGCGTTCGCTTCCTATTTTCATAGAATTCAATATATGCGGCAAATCCTCCTCGATAAATTCTAACTCGATTTCTTCGCTAAATTCTGCGATTTCCTGGGGAACCTCTGGGAATGCTTCTTTGTATAAACTCACCAACTCTAATAAATCTTTAGTATATTTGCTGGTGTGAGGCAAATTAGCCGAAATAAAGTTAACGGGGTTGTTGATTTCGTGCGCTATTCCAGCCACCATTTGACCTAGGGATGACATTTTTTCGCTCTGCACTAAATGAGTTTGAGTTTTTTTCAGTTCATTTAAGGCACTATTAAGCAGTTTTACTTGGTCTTGGGTTTGACTGTAAAGGTGAGCTTGAGTAATTGCGATCGCCAATTGGTCTGCTACAGCTTTTAACAGTTGAATTTCCTCCCGACTCCAAAGCCAATGAGTAGCGTGGCTACAAATTAAATAACCCTGCGGCTGGTTCTGAGTCTGGACAGGTACGGCTAAATAGCTATTAGCTTTAAGTTCCGGCGGTTGAGTTACACCCTCCGCCCAAGTGTCGCTCGAAAGAATAATTGGTTCGCCTTGACCACTCCGTACTAACACATTTTCGATAAAGTAAGACTCAAACTTTAGGGCTTGTGTCGGAGAATCAGATGGGCAATATTCCCACAGGATTTGTAACGTTTTTTCTTGCGGTTTGTACCAACCAAAAGCCGCCCGTTCTAGGTGCAGCAAACTTACTATTTCTTCGACTGTACTTTGCACAATCTTGTCTAATTCAAGAGAAGCGCGAATACGTCCAGCAATCCGGTTGAGCATGGCTTCTCGCTCCGCTTGAGCGCGATTGTTTTCGGAGGAGTAAATTAGCCAAATGGCTGCTAGCATTGCCGGGATGAGCAGTCCGGCGACTACGGATGTCAGCAAATTTAATGCTTGCAGTTGGGATTCAATATTTTCGCGGGGAATTACTAAAGCCATCGACCAGTTAACTTCCTTGAGGGGAGCATAGGCTACATACACCCATTTGTTATCTATTTTTACCAGTTCGATGTTCGTCTGGCGGTCGATCATCTGCCGCGCAATTGTGGAGAGAGCGGGGTCTTTTGACTGTAAAAAGCTTGGGGCCTCCTGGTCGATATTTCCGATTAAGTTATTGTTGGGATGAACAATTGGCACTCCTTGTGAATTGAGCGCAAAAGCATAACTTTCGGAACCGTACAGTAAGCTGTTAGCGACAGATGTTACTCGGTCTAATTTAATGCTGCCCGATAGGACTCCAATTACTTGATTGGGAGCGGGAGGTAAGGCCCAAATAGGAGCTGAAATAATAATCGTAGAAACTTTTGTACTGCGGCCGATCAGCGGGTCGGAAACGTTGAGCTGTCCGGCCATTGCTTTTTGAAAGTGTTGGCGGTCTTTGCTGTTCGCGCGGTTGCCTAGAGTATTGATAAATGAGCCGTCGGGTTGAATTAATGACAGGATGAAATACTCTTTTAACCGGTATATTTCTCCTTGCAACCGGGGTTCGACTAATTGCCAATTGAGAGTGCCAACCGTAGGATCGTAAGCAATGGTTTCTATTTCTGCTTTGCGGCTGCTTAGCCAGCGGTCGATTTCATCGGTGCCTTTTTCTAGTTTTAATAGTGCTATTTGCTTTAAATTGTCAAGGATTAGTCCGCGTACAAAAAAATAGCTGATGCAAGCTGTTGTGCTAATGGTTAAAGCGGTGGTACCCAGAATTAGCAGGGTCAGCAAATGGCGGCGCTGCCGTCTGTGTTGCCAAAGACTGTGCGCTTGCTGCCACTGCGATTGAGCAGAATTGCTAATGTTGTCCCAGATTTGGCGCAGCTTTTTTGTTTGGTGTGGCGGCGGCGCAGACACAGATCCGGCTTGATTTGCTGGGTTTTGCATCATCAAATGTTCTCTCCGAATCAAATTCATCAAACTGTATTGGTCATTCGGCAGAATTAATATCAGCCAAGTCGTGAAACCAGTTTCAGAAAATAATGCAACTGTAGACCGGTGCTGCCAACCCTGGTGGTCATCAGTCATTCCCAATCTAAAATCTAAAATCTAAAATCTAAAATGGTAAGACTTACATTCCGGATTGCAAACAATTTTTCTTATGGTTGGGCACTCGCCTTCTATTTTGGCATCAATTGTATATTTCGACGTTCGATTTACCTATTTGAGGTTTGTGCTTTACGATATCTTTAATATCTATCTCGTTTGTATAACAAAATAATTGTAAATAACACAGAGAAAATACGGAGTTTTTTAGATTTCTAATGTATTATAATGTATGAGCAAAACTCTATTGACAATTTTACTGATTTGTGCTTTGGTTTCAAGGGGAAATTTTTTCGTCTAAAGCTTTTTTAGCCAAGCGGGTTGCATAAACGGTGAGGGCGATCGTTGCTACCAAACCAATGCCGTAAAGAGTCCACTCAGCAGCAGTGCGCGATCGCCCGCTAGATCCAAGTGCAGCCAAACTCCCGGCCAGGGAACCGATATAAACATACATGACTGTTCCGGGAATCATGCCGATCCAAGATGCCAAAAAATAATCTTTTAGAGATACCTGCGTGACTCCAAAAGCATAGTTAAGCAAATTAAACGGAAAAATGGGAGAAAGTCGCGTCAGCAGCACAATTTTCCATCCTTCAGAAGCAACTGCGGAGTCGATCGCCTTAAATTTTTGATTGCCCTCTATCTGTTTGGAAACCCAGTCGCGAGTTAAATACCGCCCTACCAAAAAAGCGCAAGTTGCGCCTAAAACTGAGCCGATGGAAACACAAACCGAACCGCCAACGACTCCAAACAAAACGCCAGAACCGAGAGTCAGCAAAGAACCGGGGATAAATAGAACGGTTGCGACAATGTAAATGAGAATAAAAGCTGCCGGGCCCCACGGGCCGAGACTCGCGATCGACTCCAAGGCATTTTTCAGAATTCCTTGAAAGTTAAAAAACCTAGTCGCTGCAATTAAAGCCACAGCTAAACCAATCCCTAAAATCAGTTTCCACCTATTTGATGGCGGCGGATTTTCATCGGGCGATCGCGAATCATTCATTACCTAAACTCTCCACTCATTCATTGCATACACCGTAAGGTCTATAGTTGCGCTTTAGCGCTAAAAAACTTTGTAATAAAGCGCAACTTTTCCCTTAAATTAAATCAAAGTACCGCCACAGCTAGAACCGCTACCCGCCGTACAGCCGTAACAATAAGCAGCCGTTTGCACATCTTGAATCACATCTAAACTGCCAGATGCAAGCAATTTAGCAGTATTTATCTTTTCCCCACTGCCAGTTTTCGCCGGCAGATTTTCCATTTGGTTAAAATCGCAGTCGTAGACATTGCCCAAATAGTCGATCGACAATTCGTTACGGCACATTAAATGTTCCAGAGTACCGGGATTAAAATTATCCTCCAAAAACCCCAGATAAGGCTTGTGAAGTTTCTTATGTTCCAAATGAAACTTAGTCCGTCCCACCGGCAAATTAGTAATCGCGAACAATTGATTAAAACAAATCCCAAAATGTTCGGCTAAATAAACCTTGTAATCTTGCTCTAACTTACCCTGTTCCGGTGTTAGCGAAAACTTGTCTGTTGCCGGCACTTGCGGATTGTACACCAAATCCAGAGTTAAATTTGGGTTTTTTCCGTATCCCAACTGATTTAGCTTTTGCAGCGCCCGAATCGAACTGTCAAAAACACCGTTGCCACGCATTTTGTCCACATTGTCAGCTTGGTAGCAGGGAAGCGACGCCACAATTCTGAGTTGGTGCTGCGCGCAATATTCGGGAATATCTTCAAAACCTTTTTCAAAGTAAATAGTCAAATTAGAACGAACAATTACCTCTTTACCTGCAGCCCTGGCAGCTTCCGCTAGCGGTTTAAAACCGTAAAGCATTTCGGGAGCACCGCCGGTGAGGTCAACAGTTTGAATTTGAGGAAAACGGCGAATGATTTCAATTAATTGGTCGCAAATTTCCGGGGAAAGTTCTTCTGTTCGTTTCGGGCTAGCTTCTACGTGGCAGTGAGTGCAAGCGAGGTTGCAGCGTTTGCCGAGATTTATTTGTAAAACTGTAATCTGCTTTTTAGTTAAAGCTGAGTGAAGTTTGTTTTTGAAAGGCGTGACTGCGGTCTGAATCATGTGCTAAACTTTTTAGTCTCTGCTCGCAACGGATTTAGAGGCGTTCCGGCGGAACGCCTCTCATAATTTAGCACTAATTCTTTGGATGCGAAAGCGACAAATTTTAACTGTCGCTACAAAGTTAATTGAAACTCACATCTTGCACCATTCTTAAGAACAGGCTTTTCGGCCTGTTCCACAAAAGTTAATTTTATTGTGGGGTGGGCATCCTGCCCGCCCGTCTACTTAATCTTACTTGAGAGAGTCCACTAATGTTTCAACTCGTGCTTTAATTTCATCTCGAACGCGGTGAAAAGTTTCGATGGGTTGTCCGTCGGGATCGTCGAGTTGCCAATCTTCAAACACTTCTCGCAATACCCACGCTTCGGGTAAATTCACGCCGCAGCCGCAGAGAGAAATTACGGCGTCGTAGTCTTCTGCATTGAATTCGTTTAATGGGTTGGATGTTTGATCGGTGATGTCAATGCCGATTTCTGACATGACTTGAATTGCTGTTGGATGAACTCTGCTTGATTCTAACCCGGAACTGGTGACTCCAATCTTGCCGGCGCCGATGGTTTTAGCGAATCCTTCTGCCATTTGCGATCTGCAGGAGTTTCTTTTGCACACAAACATTACTTTTTTCATGGGATTTGTTGGTTGTTGGTTGTTAGTTGTTAGTTGGTGGTTGTTAGTTAGATGTTTCAAGGGCGCGATTTGCTAGGGCGATCGCCTCTTTAGCTGCTTGTTCTTTGCGTTCGCTGTAGCGATCGGTCAAATAGTCGGTTTGCTCCCGCAACAGCAAGGTAAACTTGTACAGTTCCTCCATTACGTCGATCGCGCGATCGCGGTAAGGCGAATCCTTCATCGTCCCATCTTCATTAAATTCCTGATAAGCCTTCGCAACCGAAGACTGATTCGGAATCGTAAACATCCGCATCCAGCGGCCCAAAATTCTCAAAGTATTGACAGCATTAAAAGACTGGGAACCGCCGCTGACTTGCATCACCGCCAAAGTCCTGCCTTGAGTTGGTCTGACAGCCCCAATATTTAAAGGAATCCAGTCAATTTGATTTTTCATAATGCCAGTAATATTACCGTGCATTTCTGGACTAGACCACACTTGACCCTCCGACCACAGGCTCAATTCCCGCAATTCTTGAACCTTCGGATGCGTATCGGGAACGCTACCGTAAATTGGCAGTTCCAGAGGATTAAAAAACCTAACCTCTGCACCGAACCCCTCAATAATTCGAGCCGATTCTTCCGCCAACAAGCGGCTGTAAGAACGCTCTCTTAAAGAGCCGTATAAAAAGAGAATTTTGGGTTTATGAGTGAATTCGTTCATGAGATTCTAGCAATTGGAATTGGGCAGACAACGAGGGTCTCGCAGCGATGCAGTTTCTGGTTTTCGGGGAAACCAAAATGCTGTTCGCTTGCAGATTTCTACCAACATTAACATCACTGGAACCTCAATTAAAACACCGACAACTGTAGCCAAGGCTGCACCTGAGTTTAAGCCAAACAGCATCACAGCCGTAGCAATCGCTACCTCAAAATGATTGCTGGCCCCAATCAGCGCGGCAGGTGCTGAATCTTCGTAGCACAAGTTGAGTTTTAAAGCTGCTACATAAGAAATCAGAAAAATGAAGTTTGTCTGGATAAACAGAGGCACAGCAATTAAAAGAATGTGCAGAGGATTGTTGACAATCAACTCTCCTTTGAAGGCAAACAAAAGAATTAGCGTAATCAAAAGGGCCGCCGTAGCAACTGGACTCAGATATTGCATAAACTCTCGTTCAAACCATTCTCGCCCTTTATGTTTAAAAATCCAGAAACGGCTATACATTCCGGCGGCTAAGGGCAAACCGACATAAATCAATACAGACAATACTATTGTCTGCCAAGGAACAACTAAATCATTTGCTGCTAACAGCCATCTGCCTAATGGTGCATATAAAAACAGCATTGCTAGGGAATTAATGGCAACCATAACGAGGGTATGTCCTTGATTGCCGTAGGACAGATATCCCCACATTAAAACCATCGCAGTACATGGGGCAATTCCTAATAATATTGTACCTGCAATGTAGGAACTAGCGATGGAGACTTCACTGCCACGAATTATTTCGGTGCCGGTAATGAGGGGGCGAAATAGCCAACCTAAGAAAAACTGAGAAAAGGCTACCATTGTAAATGGTTTGATAACCCAGTTGACGACTAATGTTAAAATCACTGGTTTGGGCGTTCGCGCTGCATTAGCCGCCTGGGTAAAGTCTATTTTTACCATGATGGGATACATCATAAAAAACAGACAGATGGCAATAGGAATTGACACCTGATAAAAGCTGAGAGCATCAAGGGTGACGGCGACGTTAGGGAATAGTCTACCGAGAAGAATACCGCCTAAAATACAAAGAAATACCCAAAGGGTGAGGTATCTTTCAAAAAAACTGAGTTTGCTTCCTGCTTTGACAGGTGAGTTAGTTGCTTGAGGATGGTTCATTTAGTTAACTGGTAAGTGAAACTTGATGAGAAAAAATTAAAATTTTGCCTCTTTTCGTAATAACTCTCCAATGGTTAAGTCAAACCTAGCTTGACCATCGAAGAAAGTCCCAACTTTGCCATTGTAGAAATTCTTGTAAATCAGTTGATAGCCTTCGCTTGGTAGGGGAATGTAACCGACCGACTGGACTAAAGTTGGTGCTTTTTTCATGTAGAATTGCACAAACTCGCCCACCTCTGGTTTATTTTGGACAGCGGTGTAACTGACATAGATAAAAAGAGGTCTACCGAGGGGTTGATATTGAGCGTTTTCTACAGTTTGTATGCTGGGTAGAACTGGCCCTTTACCATTGTCTATTCCTAATGCTTTTAATTGATTTTGATTGGTTTCGTAATAGCTTAATCCAAAGTAACCCAAGGCATTTGGATCTTTGATAACTCCTTGGGCTAAAACATTATCATCTTCACTAGCTGTATAGTCGGTACGGCTGGATTTCGCAGTACCTACTGTTGCTTCTGTGAAGTAGTCAAATGTACCGGAATCTTTGCCTGCACCGTAAAGGGTTATAGGTTGATTTGGCCAATTAGGTCGAATCTGATTCCAGCGGGTAATTTTTCCTTGGGCGGCGGGTTCCCAAAGTTTTTTTAGTTCGGCTACTGTGATGTCTTTTGCCCAGCTATTGTTGGGATTGACTACTACTGTGAGCGCGTCAAAGGCGACTGGTAATTCGTAGTAGCGGATGCCTGCTTTGTTGCAGGCTTCCATTTCCCCTGCGCTGATGGGGCGCGAGGCGTTGCTGATGTCTGTTTCGCCAGCACAAAACTTTCTAAATCCTCCACCAGTACCGGAGAATTCAACAGTAATTGATGCTTTTTTGGGATTGGTATTTTGATATTCTTTGGCGATCGCATCCGTAATTGGATACACGGTGCTGGAACCGTCTATTTTAATGCTTTGCGATTCTGGCGACTGGACTTGTCCGCAGGAGCTGAGAAGCCCGATCGCACCTATGGTCAAAGCAATTATACTTAGTGCGGAAACCTTGGCCTTTTCTGCTCGGTTCATTGACCTCACCCAATGCCATAACTAAGGGGTACACTGGAATCATATCAATAAAATTTGATATGTCAAGTATGAAGGAAGACAAACAGGCAATCAACACATTAAGAAATGTTGATGGGTTAATCTGCGTCAGAACAGGGGCGTGCCGGCAGGATCTGGCTGAAGCGGCGGTATTCGGCGAGGTACTGTTCGAGGGCGACAAACTGAGCTAAATTGAGGCTGTAGTAAATCCAGCGGCCTTCTTGGCGGCTGCGGACTAAAGCTGCATCCTTCAAGGCTTTGAGGTGAAAAGAGAGTTTAGGCTGAGGGACAGAAAGCCGATCGCACAATTCGCAAACGCACAACTCCTGTTCTCGCAGCAACTCCAGAATCTGAATCCGCAGGGGGTCAGAAAGAGCGTGAAAGCCGGAGGAGACAAGTTTTTCCGAAATCTGTCGCTGTGAAATGCGATCGGGCGCAGCCGTAGAATTTTTAAGCATCAATTATTTTGAAAACATCCATACAAAACATCATAGTTACTCAAGCTTCATCCCAGAAAATCAGTGCATTCAGCATCGACAGATTCTTCGGAGTTGATTACTTGGGATTCTGTACCCTTGCCGGCACATCAGTGAGTCCGGCTTTCTGCATCAGCGAAATCACCCCTATAGATAGAATTCCCCCAATAATTGCCCCGACAACTACCAGGATGATAAAGACTTTTTGCAGAGTTTTTTTAGTAGCTGGGTGGTACTGTCTTGGCAATGCTTCACCTTGCTCGTCAACTTCTTGCTCCAAGGGGTCTAGCGGATTGGAGGGATTTGAGTTAAAGGGATTGGGCGCTTGATTCATGGTTAGTTTCGGTTAAAGGAGATCGACAACTATTTTAACTTGCGATTTAGCCTCGCAGCTTAAATAATACATTCTGGTTTTACTGAATAGTCTATAAATTTTATTAAGATTGCTAACATACGGATTAACCCGGTTTATTGAATAAACCGGGTTTTTTAACATACTAAAAGTTTTATGTCACACTTCTGCTTTTGACAAACGATCGAGAGAAATTGTTGCCGCCTCAGATACTTGAGAATTGCTATCTTTTTCTAGGTATTTCAAAGCCGAAACGCTCTTAACACTCGGCAAATTGCCCAAAGCTTCAGCCAGCCTCTGGCGGATCAGCCAATCTTCCGACTGAGCAAAATTGAGGATGCGATCGATCGCCCCAATATCTTTAATTTCCCCCAAAGCCGAAATTGCCGCCTGCTGGATCACCACTTGATCGCTGTCGAGAGCTTTCAGTAGCACATCGCGGGCCCGGGGATCTTTGAGATTTCCCAGAGAAACAGCAGCGCTGAAGCGCACCAGCCATTGAGTATCTTCGTAAAAAGCGCGCACCAAAGCATCAAAAGCTCTGATATCTTCGAGATAGCCCAAAGCACCCGCAGCGTCAGCGCGAATGCCGTAATCCGGGTCTGTTTCTAGCAATTTGACTAGAATAGGATAGCACTCTGCTGTCGGTTTGACCCCAAGAGCAAACACAGCCATCGATCGTACCTGCAAACTTTCGTCGTTCAACACCTTTTTAATCAAAGGCACCGCCTCTGCAGCAGGCACATTCCGCAAGTTGGCCAAAGCCACCATGCGATCGGCGGAATTTTGGCTTTCTAACTTGGCTGCAATTTGCTCTAAGCTTAAAGTTGTCATTATGGATAAATCTTGTAGTAAAACTTTACATTCGGGTTATTTTGATTATAGGGGAGTCTCAGGGGAAAAGCAGGCCGTAAAAACCGCCCTGCGTATTTGAGATGAATGAGATTGCGGATTATTTCCATTAATCTGAAGCTCAGATTAATGGAAATAATCAATTAGAAAGTCTATTATTTAAGTCGCAAGCACAGGCGAGGTGTTACACTATATCGGATAATCCCTAGACTTTATTGTACAGTGCTTAACAAAGCAACAAAAAACTTTTCGTTTATCCCCCAAAAAAATTATGATTGTCGTTGAAAGGCATTACATAGATCGGCAGCATCAGTTTTTTAAACAGTTTGATGACTTATCTTTCCTGTCCAAAAAACTCTACAATTATGGTAACTCTTACATGAGGCAACACTTTTTTAACTCTGAGTCAAAAGTTGGCGCTGCCAAGAGTCTAAAACAGTTATATGCCATCCTAAAACCCACAGCCGACTATAAATCCTTACCTGCTAAAATTAGCACTCAAGTTCTCAAACAAGTTATTCACGATTCGGAGGCTTGGAAAAAGTCAATCAAGGCTTATTACCGAGATATCCATCAATTTTCATCCCCCCCCCGAATTCCCAAATACAAACATAAAACCTGTGGACGTAACTTGTTAATTTATGATAACCAATCGATAGGACAAAGGGGAAAAAAGAAAAATAATGGGCTACTTCATTTATCTCAAAGTGACATAATAATTGCTACAAAAGCGCAAGATGTCATAGAGGTAAGGATAGTTCCTGCCACAGCGACCTACGTTGTTGAGGTTGTTTATAAAAAGCCTGTAACGTTGGTGGATTTAAACCCTCAACTCATAGCAGGTAGAGATTTAGGGATTGATAACCTCGTCGCTTTAGCATCAAATAAGCCAACATTTACTCCAACTCTATATGATGGAAAACAGCTCAAATCAATCAATCAAGGTTTGAATAAGCGCCGAGCATTTTTACAGTCAAAACTTGAGAAAGGGAAATATACCACACATCAAATCCAGCAAATCATCTTTAAGCGAAACAATCGAGTTGAAAACTATCTTCATCAAACCAGCAGTTTGATAGTCAAGCGGTTGGTGGACGCTCAAATCGGGCAGTTAGTTATTGGGAAAAATGTGGGGTGGAAACAAAATTTACAATTAGGAAAAAAAACGAATCAGACGTTTGTAGCAATTCCTCACGCCAAGCTCGTAGAAATGATTACTTACAAAGCTGAGTTAGTGGGGATAAAGGTAACAGTTACAGAAGAATCTTATACAAGTAAGTGCAGCTTTTTGGATTTAGAGCCTGTCGGTAAGCAAGAGTCTTACCAGGGTAAGAGAGTTAAACGTGGGTTGTTTCGGTCGGGGAATGAAACGCTGATTAATGCTGATGTGAATGCAGCATTAAATATGATTAGAAAAGTAAACGGAAACTCACCCTTTGAGGAGTGCAGCAACCGTATAGAGGTGTTTGCAGTTTCACCTGTACGGGTTTCACCTGTACGAAAAGAGCCACAAAAAATCCGGTAATGTCAAGTATTGCCCGGTTTTTTGTGAACTGTTTCTGCCGTTCCCCAAGGCTTTGCCCGATCGTTAGCCGCCCTCTGACAACCTGCCATCCACTATGCCGTTCTACCACCCGCCCTTTTACTCCTCAGCCTTAGAACAAGCGATCGATCGCTACCCCCTCACTGCCGGGCCAGAAACTTCCTTAGCAGTGGCGATCGCGCTGATGAGTCAGTTGCAAAACAGTTGTCCCCTAGTCAAAACACCTGTACCCTCAGACCGGGGGGCGATGACCGAAACAGCCGCGCCGGAAAAGGTGCGGGCCCGCTGCGTGTTCGTCGTCCAGAACCAGCAGACTATTACCACAGGCAACTTATCCGACAACCCCAGCCGCGGACTGTTAATCGGCATATTAACTCCCGCCGACCTAGTGAGGCTGATAGCTTCTGGCACAATAGACAGCCAGCACAAAGTAGCCCTGCACAAAATACCAATTTCCGAAGTGATGTCTCCGGTGTCGGTCTCCCTCACAGAATCCGACGACCAAGACGTGTTTACCGCCTTATCCTTATTTCGCCAGCACAAGATTCGCTATTTGGCGATCGTCAATCAATTTCGCCACTTGGTAGGAGTGCTGACACGGGAAAGAATTCGCCAAGTATTGCAGCCTTCAAACATTCTTAAATTGCGGCGGGTAGCAGAATTAATGACTACCCCAATTACAGCGCCTCACACTGCCTCGCTGCTGAGCATAACCGAACTGATGTCAGAGCATCAAGTCAGTTGCGTAGTGATTACAAAAAACAAAGAATTAACAATGGAGAAACCCAAAGATGACTATACCTCCATTTTTCACTATTCCTTTCACCAACCCCTGGGAATTATTACCGAATATGACATTGTGCAGGCACAGTTTCTTGAACTAAATTTCCAGCAAACCCCAGGTCAAAAAATCATGAGAACTCCCCTGCAATTTCTTCAACCCTCCGATTCCCTATGGACGGCGCACAAAGAAATGCAGCAGCAACAAGTGCAGCGGTTAGTCGTGTGCGGGGGGCGCGGAGAACTGTTGGGCATTATTACTCAGACCAGCTTGCTCAGAGTCCTCGACCCCACCGAAATGTATCGAGTTGTCAAACAGTTGCAGCAGTCGGTTTATCAATTGCAAGCAGAAAAAGTGGAACTGTTGCAAAGCCGCAACGCCAAACTGGAACAGCAGGTGCGGGAACGGACGGCAAAACTCCACGAACAATTGCAGCGCGATCGGCTGTTAACTCACATTTCCTTGCGGATTCACCAATCCTTAAACCTCGAAGAAATTCTCAACGCCAGCGTCGATGAAGTCCGCCAAGTTTTGCAAGCTGACCGAGTAGCCATCCTGCATTTAGAGTCGAGCAATTACGGCATTGTAGTGGCAGAATCAGTTGCCGAAAATGGGCCTTCAATCTTAGGAGAAATCCTGCCCGATAATATTTGGCAAGAATCTGCTTCGGTGATAGAACAGGAAATTTATGCCGTCCCCGACATCGACCAAGCCCGTTTGAGTGCCGAAAAATATGCCTGGTTCCACCAAGCGCAAATCAAAGCTTATTTGATTGTACCAATTTTGCAAGACGGCAATTTGTGGGGGATGATGTGTGTTCATCAGTGTTCCCAATCCCGTCAGTGGCAGCCTTCGGAAGTGGATTTGCTGCTGCAACTGGCAACTCAAATCGCGATCGCCATTCAGCAAGCCCAACTCTATCAGCAAGTCCAAAATCTCAACACCGACCTCGAACGCCAAGTCCAAGAACGCACCGCAGAATTGCAGCAAAAAGTTCACGAACTCCAGCATTTAAATGTCCTTAAAGATGAATTTCTCAGCACAGTTTCTCACGAACTGCGGACGCCTTTAGCTAATATAAAAATGGCTATTCATATGTTGAGAATTTCTCCCACGCTAGATCGACGCCAGATTTATCTAGAAATTTTAGAAACAGAATGTACTAGAGAAACAGACTTGATTAATGCTTTGCTAGATTTGCAGCGGCTCGAAGCTGCAACTTGTCCGATCGACCTCGAACCAGTAAACTTAGAACTCTGGCTGCCTACTATTATCGACCCGTTTTACACCCGGGCCCACGACCGCCACCAGGATTTGCGAGTAGAGTGCGATCGTCACCTCCCCACGATCAGTTCCAACCGCGCTAGTTTGGGACGAATTTTAGCCGAACTCCTCAACAATGCCTGCAAATATACTGCCAATGGCGGCGAAATTTTTCTGAAAGTTGAGTGCAAAAACGGAGAGGGGGAACAAGGAGAACAAAGGACAAATTCGCGACAAGCAAGTGCTGTGGCTTCAGAAATCCAATTTACACTCAGCAATCAATCGTCCATCTCAATAGAGGAATTGCCTCGAATCTTTGAGAAATTTTATCGAGTTCCCAACGCAGATCCTTGGAAACAAGGAGGTACAGGTTTGGGTTTAGCTTTGGTTCAAAAACTTGTGGAACAGTTGCAGGGAAAAATTGAGGTTGAAAGCAGCAATGGCTGGACTAATTTTATCGTTACATTTCCTACCAACCCCGATGGAAATTAGTCCGCACTCAGTCAATTTGAGATTTGAGATTTGAGATTTGAGATTTGAGACTTCGGCCTAAGAGGTTGGGCGAGCGCGAGCTTCAAGTCGCGCTCAGTCCAAGGATTTTTGATTTTCGATTTACTCCACAGACAAATCTGGGAGATTGAACAAGAATCTAAAATTTTGGGAGTTCCATGACCGCGAATTTCTTCATGTGGTATCCGCCACGTGATTTATCCGTGGAATCAATCCCAAATCGAAAATCAAAAATCCTCAAGAAAGAGCATTTATCTCGCCCAAGTCAATTCTAAAATCTAAAATCTAAAATCTAAAATCGATTGACTCATGTCGAGGGCGGGCATCTTTTTTTGGGGGTCTTCTTTGTTGGGTTTCACTCTTTTTTTGGAGCTAGTTTGCGGATACGAGACGGTGCTGGTGTCAAATTCAAATATTCACTTTTATCTTCAACAACTGATGCTCTCGATGCTGGATACTTCTTGCGTTTAGGGGCATGATTCGCAACTGTGCCCAAGCATGGTATGCCAAAATTTTCTAATTGACTGAAAACTTTTTTGACTACAGAAAAGGGAACCTGGCGAATTGCTACAACCATCAGTATGCCATCGGTGCGCGCCGCTAAAAAATTCGTATCTTTACTGTCAGCCAGCGGCGGCGTATCGTAGATAACTAAGTCAAATTTTGCCTGAAGTTCTTCCATTAAATACTGCATCTGAGATGATGCCAGCCGTCTGGCAGTACCAGGATTCGGGATACCAGCAGTTAATACAAAAAGATTATCTGCTAGATGCGATCGTTGGATAATTTCATTGGGTTCGTTTTTATGGTCTAGCAAGTTGCTCAATCCCTTGACATTAGGCACTTCCAACAGCAAGTGCAGGCTGGGGGAATGCAAATTCGCGTCTACTAACAGCACTCGCTGACCCGCCAGCGCTGCCACGTGAGCTAAGTTTAAAGCAACGGTAGATTTGCCTTCGCCAACTGTAGCCGAACCAATTGCCACAGAGCTAATCGTTCGATTTGAAGAAAGAAAGCGGATATTAGTATAAAGAGAGTCAAAAGCTTCTATAAATTCCGCAGCAATTTTCTTATTACCCTCTTTTCCTTCAATATAAGCATAGGCATTAGCAATAGAAGGCGGCAATTTTCTAGCATTTTTGTCCAGAGGAATTGCTCCCAATAAAGGCACATCAACCGCATCTTTCACGTCATCAGCACAGTAGAAAATATTGCGAATTTTTTCAATGAGGATAGCAGTTCCCAGACCCAAAACTAGCGCTCCAACAACTGCCATCACTAATTTGTTTTTAGCTTTCGATGGAACTGGCATCAGGTTGCCCTTCTCATCTAGCGGTATCCGTGGTTCAGAAATTATTTCCCAAGGTACTTGGCTTTGAGCTGCTTGGACGCGCAGAGTTTCCCGCTGGCTTAGAAGTTGATCGCGGGTGCGGGCGGCTACTTCTAATTGCTGTTGCAGTTCGTTGTAGCGGCGGGCTATGGTGGGAAATTCTGTTGCTTGCCTGTTTAAATTGTTTTTAGTTTGGCTGATGGCCTGACGGCGAGCTTCTAAGACCTCAACTTGGTTAGCAGTATCAACCAATTGTTTAATCAAGCCTATGCGAATAGAATTTTGAAAATTCTGAACTTTAGAATTGGCTTGGGTACCGACTAAATTTTGCCCCAAAATTCTATCAGTTTGCTGGTTGAGCAAAGCTACTAAATTTGCCCGCTTGCGCTCTAAAGCTTCCACTATAGGGTTAGCAGATTTAAACCGAGCTGTTTCTACAGCAATCTGACCTTCTACTTCCTTAACCTTGGTCAGCAACTCTTTATATTGAGGTTCTTCGCTTAAAGCAGAAGCAGCAATAGCTTCATTTGGTGTAAAATCTAATTGTTTTTGCAAGTTAGCGTACAGCGTTTTCTGTTCTTGCAGTAGCCTTTGAGTTTCTAACTCTAAAGTTTCTACGGCACGAACTTGCTGGATTAATTGCGCGCCTTGTTCTTGAGGATTGGTAATCTGTTGCTCCTGCTGTATCACCTGTAACTCCGATTTCAGGTCGTTTACGCGCTTATTGAGTCCCGGAAGCTGGTCTTCAATAAATTTAACACCTTCACCAATCCGAGTCTTGCGTTCATCAAGACTGTACTTTAAATATTTCTTTTTAGTTTCTTGTAAAACGAACTCAACAAATTCAGGCTCATTCCCCATGAAGCGAACTTCCAAAATTTTAGTCATCGTCATCTGATCTTCTCCGAGCCGCAAAACGACTAATTCTTTTTGAAGCATTTTCTCAGTGAATTTTGGATATCGTTTTTGGACTTGTTTAACAATAGCTGACAGCATCTGAGGACTCTGGAGAATTTGAAGTTGAGTTGCGTAGTCCAAACTAAAAAAATCTCTACTAGGTACTCCTCCCCCCTCGCTGCGATTGGCTAGGGCAGAGGGGTCAGCAATTCTTGCCTCCGTTGTCACGGGTTCCACTAGCATCCGAAAATCGCCTTGATATGTTTTCTTGGCTCCCTTGATCTGATAAACAACTCCGCCGACTACTAGACCTATAATCCCAATAATGATTAGGGCTTTTCGCTGAACAGTCCTCAACAACGGCTTTACATTCAATCCTTTCTGAGGCTGCGCGCTTAAATCTTCTCCCTCGTCAACGGAAAATTGCTGCACCTGTCGGCTCTGGTTGCTAATGGGTACGATATGAGCGTCCTGTTCTCTTTCCATGTTGACCTCTTTGATATTTTGTGGGTAAAATCAGCTTTCTTCTGCGAGCCTTCAGGTTGATACTTTGAGCATTGGCTTAAGGATATCACACGAAATTATTGGTTGGTCGATCCCACTTCCTTCTAATAGTTCTCACTACTTTCACATAGTATACAAAAATCACTAAATCCTTATGCTAGGCCGGCGGTAAAAGTTCTTTTACAACTGCTGGAGAGTTAGATCGGACTGCATTTGGCTCGGCTGCGTTGTGCTTGTATTTAGGGTTTCCGGGCGACGAAGCCAACTTTTTCAGGTGTTGCTCAGCTTCGCGACAGCGGGTTCCATAACTTTACCAAACTTTTACAATTGACCGTAACACCTCAGCCGCCGCTTGCGCTGGTATTGGTTTGTCCTCTATGCCATTTTTCGGTTCGGAGTCAACGACAAAAGCACTTGTTAACTTACGCGCTAACTGAGCGGCTAAAAAGTGTTGCATTTCCCCTGTAGATATAATTAGCCACATTCGGCAGATTTTTGGGAACGGCAACTAATCGAATCAATTTCCGAAAAAAATCTGTTTCTTCTTTTAATTATAAACTTTTTGAGGAGTTAGATGAATGATTAAGTGTATATACTTATTTTACCGTGGTAATTATATCGCAAACTCATTTCGATAGTGCGCGAGCGACATAAAATTTAATAATTTGTGTTCTCAAGCTCGATCGACATCTCGAACAACTCAAGCATTAGGGGTTTTTCTACTGGGGCGGATGGCGCGGCGCGATTTATGTATTTTCGTAAAAAAAACTAGGTTTCTGCGTTCCGGGGCTATTACTAAAACTATCGCTTTTATTCGCCCTCCGAGCAAGCTATAGCAATCCTTTCAGGAAACGCGCAACGTTTTTTTTAAATTAACCGATGCCATAAGAAGATGACACATTGTTCAAGAAAAAAATAGTTTGCATAGGATGGGAGGATTGCTATTAATATCGCCCGGATTAGCTATCGGTAGTTGTTATTTTTCGATTTTACGAATTACCAACTATTGGTTATTAGCGCTTACTGATTTTCTGCTTTTCTTTCTCGCAGCTTCAACAATATTTCTGCATGAACTTCGCGGGTTATGGGATAAAAGTATGTGAGAATCATCCCAGCAATTAAAGCAATTGTGGGGAGCGGCCCGATCGCAACTCGAATCGCAAACAGTGCCGACTCCGGCTGTACGGGTGCAGGCTGTCCCGGAACTGTAGATAGAAATCCAGCTCCTTCTAATGCTTGACCTACCAACCACAAACCCCCTGCCAATCCGATTTTTTGCAGCAGTACCATAAACGAATAGAAAACCCCTTCGCGTCTTTCTCCTGTTTGCAGTTCGTCTAGTTCGATCACATCCGGTATCATCGACCAAGGTATTAGATAAGCCGTGGAAACTCCGACACCTGCCATGACTGCTAATAAGTACATCTGCAAGACTTGTCCTGGTTGGAGAAAAAATAGTCCAGCTTGAGCAATAATCCACAGACTCATGCCCATAAAATATACGGCTTTTTTGCCGTATCTCTCGCTGACTTTACTCCAAACAAATAGCATGATTAATGCAGTGCCTTGAACTGCGATCGCCACCAAGCTAAAAACGTACTGTGGCTGTTGCATCCAGTTAACAACAAAGTAGGGAATAATAGTAGCCGTCAACTGCACTCCCAGCCAAGAAAAAAGATAAATTCCAATGACGTACAAAAAAGGGCGATTGCTAAATGCAATCTGCAACTGTTCTTTCAGTGGCAAGGATGTAGAATTATCGAGTTCGGCGTTTTCTAATAGTTGGGCTGCGACGTGCTTGCGAGTTCCCAAAACGCACCAGTACAAAGGCAAGACAGAGATAACTGCACAGATTGCACCTAATACTAAATATTGTTGATTCGGGTCTTTTTCAAATACACGAAAGATAATTAGAGCTAAGATTAATGAAAAGATGCTGCCGCCAATGGAGAAAGCAAACCGAAAACTATTAAGGCTAGTGCGTTCGTTGTAGTCTTGAGTAAGTTCTGGAGTCAGGGCAGTGTAGGGAAGATTGACAGCCGTGTAGGCGGTGTTGAACAAAATACTGATTGCAACATAGTACCAAAATAACACTGTGTGATCCGTGCTAGGTACTATCCACTGCAATAAGAAGAATATGCCGAAGGGAATGCCACCATATATTATCCAAGGATATCGGCGGCCCCAAGGGTGAGAAGTGCGATCGCTCAAAACCCCCACAATCGGGTCATTTATAGCATCCCAAATCTTGCCAACTACCAAAATATTACTGGCTAAACCGGCAGGTAAACCAGCAACATTGGTAAAGAAAACTAGGAGGTAAAATGCCAAAACATTAGCGGTAATTGCCGGGCCGAGGTCGCCGGCACCGTAAGCTAATTTTGTTGAGAGGCTGAGTTTTTGTGTTTTGGGGTTGTCGGCTGCAGGTCGAAGCCCGGAAGTGTTGCTCATAAACTTTGATGTCGAGATTTTTTGGCAGTCACAGTCTTTCCAGTAGGAGTATAACTCGCGCTACGCCCTAATACTAAGTTTTTTGTAGCGATCGGGATTATTCTGAATAATTGGTAATTCATAATTGGTAATTGATAGATTTGTTGGGGCGGGTTCACCAACAATAATCGCCCCAAAACAAACAATCTCAAAAACCAGCCCCAACCCAACTTTCCCAGCTAAATGTACGTTCAGATTTACGGTGGGGTGGGGGCGGGTTTATATGAATTGTCGGTCATTGTTATGTATGGTTTGTGAACCCGCCCCTACAACGTTGTGGTAATTAGTATAGTCCCGGACTACTTTAAATCCCAAATCCCCAATCTAAAATCTAAAATCTAAAATCTAAAATTGCTATGTCAGCAATCTCGATTTAGCTGTAATTGCTCCCACACACCACAAAATGGCATTGACAATTTCCGATCGCTGAATATCTTCTGTGTCTAAAAAACTTGCAAACTCTTCCTCAATATTCAAATGGTCGGCAAAATCATAAAGTATGCGCTTGTATTCAGTTGGCATCGGTATTAAAGTAGCTTTCACTAAATCGAAAAGCGCGTTCAAACAGTTGAGGATAGTAGCTGACTCGTCAAAATCTTCGGCATCGAGCAGGTATAGCGTTTCTGCAATGTCGCAAATAGCGTCTATTTGTGTGGGTGGCTTTCCCAGTTTGCTGACATCGATATTGCACAATTGGAGAGCGTTAATCGCTAGTTCTGGACGGGTAAAAAATACAAGTTGACCGCCGGCTACTAAGGGCGGCTCTTGTTCTCCATAGACAATTAGAGTATATAGATTTGGTATTTCGGTGCCAGGGTCGATCCGCAAACCAAACAGCCACAACAATTTTTCTGTATTTGGGTTTGCTGTTTGCAGTGTTGTTGGGAAAATATTTGGTTCTGACATTAATTTTTAATCCCTATAATACGCTCTTAAACTCGGTTTCTACGCAAATTTTTTGTGTTTTAGGACTTACGCCATCATTCCAGGTATGGGGGCAACCACGGGGGTTTGCCCCTACAAAACACTATATATTGAGGCGGTGCGTAAGTCCTGTCTTTGTGAGAAATCTAGAGATAAACCGGGTTTATAAGGCAAAACTGCGTAATTTTTTTGCTATAAATTTTGCTGGATGATGTCGCAGCATTCGGCAACACTTGCTCTTTTTTCCATGGCTGCTACTAGGGCTTCGTAAGCTGATTGGTGGCTTTCGATCAGGTTTTTTGCTCGCAGCAAACCCCAGTTTTGTTTGAGTTGAATTTCGGAAATTGGACGGCGCAGTTGTGTTAAAATTGCACTGATTTTGGTGCGGTCTTCTGCTCCTCCTTCTGCACGGCCGTAAACAAATTTTTCTGCGACTATTCCGGCCATCCACACGGTGCAGTATTGGTCTAAAAGTTGGGCGGAAAGAGTGCCACTTTGGAGTTGAGATGCTAATTGTTGGTCTTCAAATCGGACGCCGCCTTGGGCTGTTTGGCCTTGTTTAAATGCTTCCCAAGCATTGAGGGCGTAGCTGGTTACGGGAATTCCCAATAGGTGGGCGACTAGGAAGTGTCCGGCTTCGTGGTGAAGGATACGATCGCGCTTTTGTTTGGAAGTTCCTCCCAGCAAATCTAATAAAATTGTACCGCCTTGACCTTGCCACTGGAAACTGTCGAGGGTGGCTAGCCCCAACAGGCAAAAAGTGGCGATCGCAGGTACGGCTTCTGGCAAGTTGAATAGGGGGCCCAACAATATTGAAACGGTGATGGCAAAGATAGAAATAGCGATAATATTCAAAGAAGTGTCTTTCATAATGGCGAATGGCTAACAGGGAATTGGTAATGGGTAATTTGTAATAGGGAATGGGTAATGGGAATGGGTTTTAGAGGTAAACTCAGGTACGATCGCGCGATCGGTTTGGCAGCGTCGGGTCGATCGCAGCAGCCGGGACTTCCGACAAAAACACCACCTTCCAGTTTGACTGAAAATTGTCCCTCCGAAGCCACCGATATTAAAAAGATATTAAAATAAATCAAAGTCCAGTAAAAGTGTTAGTGGAATCCTTCATGTCAGTTTTGGCAGCGATCGCAGTTTTAGGTATCTTGATTGTCGTTCACGAACTCGGCCACTTCTTGGCGGCGAGACTTCAACACATCCACGTCAACCGCTTCTCCATCGGTTTCGGGCCAATCCTCTGGAAGTACCAAGGCCCGGAAACTGAATACGCCCTCCGCGCGTTTCCCCTGGGAGGTTTCGTGGGTTTCCCGGACGACGATCCCGACAGTACAATTCCCCCAAATGACCCGAATTTGCTCAAAAATCGCCCCGTGCTCGATCGGGCGATCGTCATTAGCGCAGGGGTAGTTGCCAACTTAATTTTTGCTTATTTCCTGCTGGTGGTGCAATTGAGCACTGTCGGCGCTGCAGAAATCAACTACCTACCGGGAGTTAAAGTCCCGGAAGTCGCTGCGGAAGTCAGTTCGGCCGCCAAACAAGCGGGAATTCGATCGGGCGACGTTGTTCTGTCTGTTGACGGCAAGGAATTGGGCGCTTCCGGCGAAGCAGTCAAATTATTGGTCGCAGCAATCCAAGATCATCCCAACCAACCCCTAGCGTTGGAAATTCAGCGCCAAGAACAAAAATTTGTGGTGACAGTAACTCCTGAAGAGTCGCCCGACGGCAAAGGTCGCATTGGCGTGCAGCTAACTTCTAACGGCACTGTGGTGCGGCAGAGGGCCGGATTTGTAGAGGCGTTTAGCAAGGCCGCCAAAGAATTTGAGCGGATTGTGGTGCTGACGGTTCAAGGTTTCGGGCAGTTACTTAGCAATTTCAGCCAGACTGCCGACAAGTTGTCCGGGCCTGTGGCGATTGTGGCGATTGGTGCAGGGATTGCCAAATCGGATGCTGCGAGTTTGTTTCAGTATGCGGTGTTAATTAGCATCAATTTGGCTGTGATTAATATCTTGCCTTTACCTGCTTTGGACGGCGGTCAGCTAGCTTTTCTGTTAATAGAAGGACTGCGGGGCAAGCCTCTGCCGAACCGCATTCAGGAAAATGTCATGCAGACTGGTTTGGTGTTGTTGCTGGGTTTGGGAGTTTTCTTGATTATTCGCGATACTGCTAATTTGGCTGGCTTTGATTTGCGAAATTTCATGCAATAGTAAATGAAGGAAGAAGGAAGAAGGAAGTTCGGCAACGGATTCGCTCGACGGATGTAACGGATGTAACGGATGTAACGGATGTAACGGATGTAACGGATTTCAGGAAGAAGGAAGAAGGAAGATTTATGTCTAGTTTTCCGTTTTCCTATTTTCCTATTTTTCCCTCTCTTTTTTTCCTACGCAAGCGAGGCAGAGCCTCTGGTTATGGGTTCCCCGGTCGTGCCTGGGAACCATTTAAAAACAAATAACAAATGACTAATGACTACTGATTACTGACTAATGACTAATGACTACTGACTAATGACTAAAAAGTTAAGTTTAAAACAACGATCGCTCGAAATTCTGGTTCGCCTCAAACGCCTCTATCCCGAAGCTCCTTGCACTCTCAACTACGAAACTCCCGTGCAGTTGCTGGTGGCGACGATTCTCTCGGCTCAGTGTACGGACGATCGCGTAAATTTGGTAACGCCGGCTTTGTTTGAGCGTTTCCCCGATGCGGTGGCTTTGGGAAATGCTGATTTAGAAGAATTGGAAAGTCTGGTGCGATCGACTGGTTTCTACCGGAATAAGTCTAAAAATATTAAAGGTGCTTGTCAGGCGATCGTCAATAAATTTAACAATCAAGTGCCGCAGCGGATGGAACTGCTGCTAGAATTGCCCGGAGTAGCCCGCAAAACGGCTAATGTCGTTCTCGCCCACGCTTTTGGTATTAATATGGGCGTGACGGTAGACACTCACGTCAAACGTTTGACTCAGCGGTTGGGATTGACCGAACATACCGATCCTATAAGGATCGAGCGGGATTTGATGATATTGTTACCGCAGCCGGATTGGGAAAATTGGTCGATTCGGTTGGTTTATCACGGCAGGGCAGTTTGTAATGCGAGAAATCCGGCTTGCAATATTTGCGAACTGGCAGATTTGTGTCCTTCTGCTAATAGTTTGGTCTTGCACCAAGGTTAAGTACAGGCAAGATGCCTGTACCACAAAAAAAATGAGTTATTGCAGATTTTTACCCTTCTGCTAATAATTAGGTGTTGCACAAATGCTAAGTACAGGCAAGATGCCTTTACCACAAAAATGTAGAGTTATTGTGGAACAGGCATCTTGCCTGTTGCTAAAAATGTAGAGTTATTGTGGAACAGGCATCTTGCCTGTTGCTAAAAATGTAGAGTTATTGTGGAACAGGCATCTTG